>Ga0079997_120163_pt2 | contig 32189 bp, 28 predicted proteins | sample PerSpoCPS_CMetaG_FD_69200 | JGI IMG/M metagenome (GOLD analysis project Ga0079997, IMG submission 69200) | Archaeal communities from Yellowstone National Park, Wyoming, USA - Perpetual Spouter C (PS_C) MetaG (SPADES assembly) (version 2) | ecosystem: Environmental > Aquatic > Thermal springs >... | reverse complement strand
ACCTGCTTGAAGTTGTTCAGACATGCTGCTTGCCGAGCCTTAGCGCGAGCCTGGCTGAACACCGGGAACAGAATTGCTGCCAGGATCGCGATTATCGCGATCACTACCAGCAATTCAATCAAAGTGAAGCCGACACGAAAACGAACTTGAAGGTTGCCTCTCCGAACTGAACAAAGTCCATTCTTCCGCAACATCTCACATCCCTCCTTTTCTCGCCCCTTTTGGGGCTGTGATTTGAGGGGGATAGAGGCGGTGAGGGCAAGTTGGACATTTTCCCCCATCGCCTCTACCCCTATCACACAAACTTAGAAGCCATACCATGGATGGTTAGGATGCCAATCCATGTAAATGTTTCTCCAGTGCAATCGGCTCTTTCTCATTGCTTTCACATGCCAGTCCCAGAAGAGAATGTTGCTCGTCTCAAGGTGGCGATAACGCGGGATTTGCTGATAACATCGTGGGGGGTCTGTGTTATCACAAGCATCACAATCTGCATTCAAGGGTGGAACATGGACTCCGTTGCATCCGGGATGTGCTAACGCAGTTGCCGCATCCGGTAGCCTTTCATGATTGCACCAGCGCGTATGAGCCATGCTCATATGGTGGGTTGGAACACCCCACTCTGGCGCCGCTCCACAGTCACCAATGAAGATTTTCTCCGCAGGGGCAGTTACTTCAGCGTCACTGCAAACATGGACAAGGTCATACCAGTTGTATGCAGGCACATAGTCACGGATGAAATCTATACGGTGACAGTAACCTCTACCCGCCTCAGGGAGAGTTGGGTCAACATAAATTTGACCAGGTCCAAGTTTAGGCATAGATGGGCACGCGAAGATACCTCCAACATCTGGGTGTTGAGCCACGCCATGCCTGATGTAAGGGTAAAGCATTCGCGGCCAAAAGAGAATCCAGTGATTACCTGGACATGTCTGATGTGGGACAGTGAAGAGACCATCGTAATCTTGAGAATACTGTGCTTCCGCCTGCCCAATTTGCCTGAGGTTGCTGATGCAGGACGAAGCCCGAGCCTTCTCCCTCGCTGTCGCAAACACCGGGAACAGAATTGCTGCTAGGATCGCGATTATCGCGATCACTACCAGCAATTCAATCAAAGTGAAGCCGACACGAAAACGAACTTGAAGGTTGCCTCTCCGAACTGTCCAGAATTCGTTCCTTCTCAACATCCAACATCCCTCCTTGCTTTGCCCCTTTTGGGGCTGGAATTTTCGTCCCATAAACTTACCCCCACAAGTGTTGCAATTTTGGGTCACTTTTTTATTCCGCCATTTTCGGCGGAAATAGCCAAATTTTTGGCATTTTGTTGCCACGACTGGACGCCGCTTTGCCTCGGGCAATTTTCTTCGCCCATAAATTTACCCCCACAGGTGTTGCAATTTTGGGTCACTTTTTTATTCCGCCAATGACGGGTTAAAGCAATGCTTGGACTGCAGGGAGAAGGACGAAGGGGGATGGATGAGGTTCTTCGGCGAGGACTTGGCGGAAAACATCTAAAAGTTCTTTTCGCCCCGCTTTGAAAACTCCTTCAAGCAAAATGTAACCTGCATCGTGACGCATCCACAAATCCTCTCGCCAACCTTCTTTCCCTTCACCCAGAAAAATGAGTTTGGCAATTTCCAAAGTCCGCTCCAAGTCTGTTCTGGCAAGGGTGTTGAGGATGCAACGATGCAAAAGGCGCTTGTGCTCGTGAGGGAGCAAAAGTTCACGCATCAGCGCTTCATAATCGCCATCTTCTCCAAGCATCCTAAGCACGGAAAAGCGTGTAAAAACTAACGGGTCTGAAAGTCCCATCCGTGCAAGGATTTTTCTGTCGTCTTCCGCTAACCCTCTCGCAGCGTAAAGGGCGCTGCTGCGTTCTAACGGGTCTGGGGAACGGAGAGCCCTCCAAATTCTCTCCACAAGCGTTGGTGCTTTAGGCAACCACTCCATTGCATGTTCCAATCCTTGCTTCGGGTCAAATCTTGCAAGGGCAATGCTCTCAAGCAACTTCGCTGATCTAACGGAGTAAGAAACAAGGTTGGAAACGGTGGGCTGCGAATTTCTCAAATAAAGCCCAAACGCTTTCGCCATCAAACGACCACGCCACCGAGCATTCCACTGAGGTCGCTCGTTCAAGATTTGGGCGTAACGCTTCATGGCTTCAAGGACAGCACCAATCACTTGTTCTGGTGGCGAACTTTGAGGGACATCGGGATAAAAGTGAAGGCAAAGGGGAGAGACACAACTACACTCTTTCGGCTTGGCATAACGAGACTCAAGAACTGCGCCGAGAGTGTTCACATCCAAAAGGTCAATCCAACCTTCGTCCCACGCTTCTTGGTTCAGTTGGCAATAAATCCACAGACCTGCAAATTGGTGAATTGGGTCAGGCGAATGAACGAGCGATTGGGCAGCTGACCTGACAAGGGCAGTCTCTTCCTCGCTGAGTTCGTTTTCAGCGACCACGACCAAAGCGAAGCCAGCAATCTCCCTTTCCTTTTCGTCGCCATGTTGAGCGGTTTGGCAAAGTTCTCTCAGCAACTTCAACCGTTCATCCCTGTTTCTGACGCTCCCTGTCAACAACCGCACCCATTGACACTTTTCCCAACGCTTTTTCAACCGTGTTTTGCAATATCTCGGTGGCTTCTCCCAACCCAACAGTTCATGCAGCACATAAAGCCGTTCCAGTGGCGGAGCCAGCGATAGGAGGACAGCGATGGCAAGGGGCGAAAGGGATGAATGGTCAAATTGCCCTTCCAAAGAACCAAAACAATTCTCATCAGGCAGCAATTTTTCTGCAGGCAAGTATTGGCTTAAGACCCGCTTTATGTGCTTTAAGACGGCTTGATAGACCCAAGTTTCCTTGTCCGCTTTTGATGGGTCGTAGTTTTCGAGAGCCTTGTATGCAGCGAATTTCCCTTCAAGGAGCAAGTCATCCCAAACCTCTCGGTGGATTTTGCTCCCTGCTGCCGCCCTGATCGCTTTCGCAATTATGCTCCCGAACGCTTCAACTTCCGACCAACTCGGTGTCGGCATCCCGAACACCTCTGTCAGGTTTTTCCCAGTTAGCATTATATCGCTGCCACTCAAGAGCGCAAGTTTCATTGCTTACTTCCTACACATCACACCTCGCACTCCGCACCATACTAATTGGCGGAGGGTGAGCGTGATGCTTGAAGGAGTGAAGGCGAAAATCAAGCCACTGGACGAACTGGTGAAGATTGTCGGGGAATTGAAGCGGCAAGGCAAACGGATTGTTTTCACCAACGGTTGCTTTGACCTGCTTCATGCCGGGCACGCTGCTTATCTCGCTCGAGCGAAAAGTTTGGGAGATGTCCTCATCGTCGGGCTCAACTCCGACAGTTCCGTTCAGGCTCTCAAGGGCAGCGAGCGACCGTTAGTGCCTCAAAACGATAGGGCTTTGCTGCTCGCCAGTTTAGCCTTCGTCGATTTCGTTGTCCTCTTTGACGACCTCACACCTCACCGCCTGATTGAAACCATCAAGCCTGATGTCCATGTCAAAGGTGGCGATTACACTGAAGCGGATTTGCCCGAAGCGCCTTTGGTCCGTTCTTACGGCGGTCAAGTCGTCATCTTGCCGAAAGTTGAAGGTCGCTCAACGACTGAACTGGTTCAGCGAATCCGAAAGGGCGTCGCGGCAGTTCCCGTCCGCTCTGCGGTTGGGGTAATCCCGGCGAGATATGCCTCAGTCCGATTTCCCGGAAAAGTCTTGGCTTCGCTTTGGGGCAAACCGATTGTTCAGCATGTCTACGAGCGCTCAAAGCAAGCGAAAACCCTCAGCGATGTCATCGTGGCAACCGATGACGAACGGGTCAAATCGGTTGTGGAAAGTTTCGGTGGCAAGTGCGTTTTGACCTCGCCCCAGCATCCTTCAGGGACTGACCGAGTCGCGGAAGTTGCCCGCCAACTGGATTGCGATGTGGTTGTCAACATTCAAGGCGATGAGCCTTTGATTTCGCCCGAAGCAATTGATGCAGCAGTTCAACCCTTCTTCTCCGACCCGACGCTGAAGATGACGACCCTTGCGACACCGATTGCCGACGAAGGCGAGTATCTCAACCCGAATGTTGTCAAGGTCGTCGTTGACCGAGATGGGTTCGCCCTTTACTTCTCCCGCTCGCCACTTCCCTTCTTCCGACCGAAAGGCAAGATGGGGGAAGTGCCTCAATTTTCTTTGCCCGAAGATGCGCCTTTCCGTCCATTGCGCCATATCGGGCTTTACGCTTACCGCCGCGAATTTCTGCTTCAGTTCGCCCAATGGGCGCCAACCGATTTGGAGCGTTCTGAAGGGCTTGAGCAACTGCGGGCGTTGGAGCATGGAGTCCGCATAAAAGTCGTCGTCACTCCTTACCGAAGCGTCGGGGTTGACACACCCGAAGATTTGGAACGACTGGAGAAAAGTCGCCACTGTGAAATTTGAGCAGGCGAGGACAGAACTAACGAACTGCAATCTCAACGAGCGCCCAAATGTGCCAAAGTTACGCAGAAGCGAAAAAGAGCCGCCAGTCCCGTTTTCCCACCGACTGAGGTCAGTGTCTACAAGACGAAGCCTGCTAAAGCAGGCTAACTGAAAAAGTTGCAAGTTGCGGGTTGTGCGTTCAAAGAAAATCTCTTACTCGCAACTCTCAACTCGCAACCCTGAACTCAATTAGCAGGCTTTAGCCTGCTTTGAATTTTTAGCCACCCACCTCGGGTGGGTGGTCAAAACTGTCCCATTTTTCCTTCGCTCGCTTTTGCAACGAAGCGTCATGCTAAGATTGTAGCGCCGATGTTGATTTTGGTTGGTGAAATTTGGGCGAAGCGATTAAGGGGGCGAGTTCCTTGACGGAGCGGATGGCAACTTTGACCGTCACTTTCGGTTTGGTCATCGTTTTCGCAATGGCTCATCCCGTCCTTGACCCAGATATTTGGTGGCACTTGGCTGTCGGAGACGCTATCTTGCAGCATCGTTCCGTTCATTTCGTTGACCCACTTTCATTCACCAACCCAAAAGTCTGGGTCAATTCCCAGTGGCTGGCTGAAGCGGTTTTTGCTGCTCTCCATAGGCGCGTGGGAGTTTGGGGCTTAGAGGTTTTGGCGCTGCTCCTGAAAGTTGCTGCCTTCCTTTTGGTCTTCAAAGCCATGAACGCCCCGCCGCTGACGAAAGTTTGGGTCACAGTTCTCTTCGCTTTCGGGGCATTGCCGGTGATGGGTGGGGTGCGCCCTCAATTGCTCAGTTTCCTCTTTCTGGCTTGGTTGACCTTGACAATTCATCGAACTTCGCTCCGCACTTCGCACCCTGCACCTTGCTCACAGCGCCTTTCGCTTTTCGCTTTTCCTTTGCTCTTTGCCCTCTGGTCAAACACTCACTCGTTCTACCCAATCGCTTTCGTCCTGATTCTGCTCGCCATCATTGCTGATTACTTGAATGAACGGAGAGGGGCGAGGGACGGGGGACGAGGGACGGGATTTGGTGGGCAACCTATGTTGGGCTCGGATTGGCGGAGACAGATGGCTTTGGCACTAATCCTGTCTGCGGTTGCGGTGATGGTCACGCCTTTCGGTTGGCACAGCCCAAAGCAAGTCCTCGTCAACATCGTCCAAAGCAGCCAGTTGCCCATTGAAGAATGGAAGCCCGCAATCGCTATGCGCCACCCTTTGGTCTTGATTTGGGCTTTCCTGCTTTTGCTCTGGCTCTTTTGTCTGGCTTGGTCGCCGAAGCGGGCAGACGCTTTGGAGTTGCTTTGGGGAGCATTCGCGACTTTGAGCGCACTAACGGGCGTCCGCATGATTGTCCTCTGGTGCATCGTCCTTGCTCCCTTCGTCAGCGAACATTTGGGGCAGTGGATTTCGCAAGAGACGAGCAAGCGCCGTCAATCTGCTGTTCCAGTTTGGTTGCCTTCGGTGACCTTGACACTCATCGCTTTTCTGGCTGGGCTCATTTTGGCTGTGAGATTCAACCCGAACGAGTTCGTCAAGCGCGAGCAGAAAGAGTATCCGCAAAAAGCAATCGCTTGGCTTAAAGGTTCGGGACTGAGGGGAAACTGCCTGACCCGATACGACTGGGGCGGATATGTGGCTTGTCATTTGAAGGGGCAAGTTAAGGTCTTCGTTGACGGGCGAGCCGATTTTTACCCGCCAAAAGTCATGAGGGATTTCATCGCTGCCTATTTCGGCAAGGCTAACTGGCGAAATGTTTTGGACAGATATGGCGTCACGATGGTGATCGCTCCGCCTGACGCGCCCATTTCAAACCTGCTGTCAATGCACGCAAGCGGGTGGCGTTGCGTTTACAAGGATAAAGTTGCGGTCGTGTTCATCCGCCGTGCTTTGGCAACTTCTCAGCCAAACCAACCAACGAAACTCCAAAGGGCAAGCGGACGAACGGAATCAGCGTTGCCTCTAACCTCAGCAATTCAATGAGCAACCTGTTCAACGGGCTTGGCAGTTCAATCAGAGCAGTTGCGGGTTTCCTGCCTCGCATGAACAGGTTTTGCATTTTTCGGAACACGAAGACAGCAGGGAGCAGAGGGCAAATGGCGTAACTGAGGCAACGCAAACGGAATCCCGATTGAACGACCTTATCGTGAATTTCACGCCAAAGGTAGCGGCGTTTGTGGGCAAGAGCAATGTCGTGGACGCTCCAAAGGCTCATGAAGGCTGGGACGGTGAAGACAAAAGCGCCGTTGGGTTTTAGAACACGCCAGATTTCTCTCAAGGCTTGACAGTCATCGCCCAGATGCTCAAGGACATCTAATGCAGCCACGAGGTCAAGGCAGTTATCGGCAAAGGGCAAATTTTCGGCGCTGCCGAGAACGAGATGTTTCATGCCCTTCTCTTTCGCGAACTTGAGGGCGAGAGGCGAAACATCAAGCCCGATAACTGTGCCGAAATTGCGCAGAAGCGAAAAAGAACCGCCAGTCCCGCAGCCTAAGTCCAAGATGAGTGCTGGGTGCGGAGTGCAGGGTGCAAGTGTGGGTGCGGAACTTTGAGTGCTGGGTGCGGAGTGCTGGGTGGAAAAAGTTGGTTTCCAAAATCGTTGGAGCAGTGAACGGACGATGAACCTTCGCCCGACGAACCACCAGTATCGCTCCTCAAGGCGAGCCATTTTTGTCAATTCCGTCGGCGCCACAAATTTGCCCCCTTCGCATCAAGTTTTTCTCAACCGCCTTTATCTTGGCATCGGTTGGGCGTTGAAGATATGCCGTGCAAGCATGCAGAAAATTCGCCGACCAAAGTCGGCGCCCAATTTATCCGTCACCGACTACGGACTAAAGTCCGTAGCATGATTTGTTTTTGATGTCGTCATCAACTATTGGGTGCAAGCGTTCATGAGTGCAAGCGTGTAAAAGTGCGAGGTGCTGAGTGCGGTGTTCAAATTTTTGCCTAATGCCACTGTCTTTAGCCAGTAGTTAATGACGGATTTTTGAGCGCCGAATTCATTTGGCGAAAATTTGGAGGGCACGGCTCCATTCGCTACTCGCAGCCGTTTTGGCTCGGCAGGAACCTCGCTTCAATCCGTTTTGGCAAGGAAATGTTGGAATAAAAAAGTGACCCAAAATTGCAACACTCGCGCAGGTAAGTTTATGGGACGAAAAATTTCCAGCCTCGTCCCAGAGCAGACTATTGACGCCAAAAAAAAAAAGTGTGCTAAAATGAGCGGCGGAAATTTCAGCCCCAAAAGGGGCGAGAAAAGGAGGGATGTGAGATGTTGCGGAAGGATGGAATTTGGGCAGTTCGGCGAGGCAACCTTCAAGTTCGTTTTCGTGTCGGCTTCACCTTGATTGAATTGCTGGTAGTGATCGCGATAATTGCGATCCTAGCAGCAATTCTGTTCCCGGTTTTCAGTCAAGCGCGGGAGAAGGCTCGGCAAGCATCGTGTCTCTCAAACATGCGACAGTTGGGCAACGCGTGGGCGATGTATACCACCGACTATGATGACCGCACTCCGGGAGCCAAGTATTGCCATCACGGTGCTGGTGCTGATTGCCCGTATTCTCCTCCACCGGGTCGCTTCCTTTGCTGGGGAGGCGCTGGTAACAAAGTTACGAACTGGGACTGCGGTGCAGCCTACGCTGATTGGTCAGATGTCACTCAACCTTATTGTCGCAACCGTCAATTGCTCCTTTGCCCATCTCGCCCTACGCGAGGCTACTATCCTTTTGAAGGCACAACCCCGACAGCATGCTTACCACCTGAAGGTTCGTGGGAAAACTTACGACGCACTTATACCGCTAACCACTACGCTCAATCACCCAGCATGACTTGGAGTTCGGCTTGTCCCAACACGACAAGCCCTTATGCAGGTTGGATGGCAATTGGTGCACCATTAGCAAGATTCCAAGCCCCGGCAAACTTAATTGCCGTTTTGGAGGCATGGGGGACATGTCCTGAAGTTCGCAATGTTGTCACCACTGCTGACTGCGGTGTTCACATGAACGGCTCAACTTACATCTTCGTGGATGGGCACGCTAAGTGGCTTCGCATCGCTCAAACTCTCTTCCCAACACCCATGTGGGTTGACCCCACTGAAGGTCCGACTATCCAGCAATGCTTCCAGAACGCATACATGGCACGGTTGCAGGCAGACTCACGCACCCGCAGGGAGTGCTTGGGCGCTCTTCAGTGAGGTGAGGGACAATGCAAAAACGGTTCTTAATTTGGGGCGTTGTTATTGTCGTTGGGGTTTTGGTCGTCCTCGGTGGGCTTTGGGCGTGGAGACAACACTCTACCCGTGCTTACGAAGAACGGACAAGACAGGAAGTGGAACAGCAACTGTATAAGGAAGGCGAGTTGGGTCACTTGCCCGGTCAAGTCCCTTCGTCACCTCCGACCAGCCGATAGGGAAGTTTAAGCGAATCACAGTTCACAGGTTGAGCGTTCGGATTGTGGGTAGGGGGTAGAGATTGTGCTTTCTACCCTTTCGTCTTTTTCACGAACCTTGTGTCGGTTCGGAAGTTTGGGTTGGTCGCAACCGAATTAAGCGAACGATGACAAATCTTGTCCCAAGCAAGATCGCCAACAATGTTGGCAGCCACAAGATGCTCCATATTGCCGCCCAAATCCCGACGGTGGCGAGAGCCCTCAGCACTTTCACCAACTCCCGCCACGCATCGGCAGCGACTTTGACAGCAGCCCAAGTCTCAGGCGGGGTCGCCCTGACCTTGAATTCGGTGATTGTCAGGCTGATTGAGCAGAAAGTCGTTCGTTCTCTGAGGTAACGCAACCTTCCTTCAAGGCGCTCAATTTCGCTCCTGCGAGCAGCGAGTTCGTTCTCCAGCCGCATAACGGTGTCAAGGTCTTCCGCTTCCGACAGCATCTTCAAAATCCGCTTCTCAGATTCGCGCAGTGCGGTTAGCCGCGATTGAATGTCCAAAAACTCTTCGGTCACATCCTCAGCCCGCACGCTTTTGCTCTTGACTTTGCCTAACCGCTCAATTGCCAAAAGCGTGTTCTCAAATTCGTCGGCGGGGACGCGAATTTCAAGGATGGCAGAATGTTCGCCCGTCGGTTCAACTTCTTCTGTCAACCCAAACACATAGCCGCCTTTCTCCTTCGCCAAAGCAATCGCCTTCCGAACGGTTGAACTCACATCGTCCGTCTCAAGCGTAACGCTTGCGGTTTTGATTAGGTGCCGGTCGGGAGCGGCTTTCCGGACGGATGCAAGGGTAATCTGTGCGGGTGATTTAACTTGGGCAGGTGGCATTGAAACTCTCGCTGCTGGTGTGGAGATGCTTGGAGGCGCAGCATAGGGGCGGTATAACCGCATGCTGGGTGACAATTGCCTCGGGACTTCGTGAACAGCCAACTCCCTTGCCCTCTCCTTCGTTCCTCGCATTGTGGGATACAGCAGGACGAACAAAAGCGCCGCAAATCCCAACGCCAACCAAATCCATCGCTTCTTCTGCATGTTAGTTCACCTCACTTTGCCTCTTTCGCTTAAAGCCGTTAATTGGACGAACGACAAGGGACGAAAAGTTCCAGATGCGCTAAAATGCCGTTGGGACGAACCTGCGGAGGGATTTGAGATGCAAAGGTGGCTGGCGATTGGGGCAATTGCTTTTGCGGTCGGTTTTTGCGTGGCGGTTCACTTGCGATCGGAGGTGGCTGAGGTGAGAGTGACAATTGAGGGCGAGAAGTTTCTCATTGACGGCAAACCGACTTACTCTGATGTTCCGAATGCGAACCCGAAAGCCCTCGGCATGTTGCTCAACTCCCGCATGGTTCAGGCTCTCTTCGACGACGAGAACCCCGAGACTCGTCATCTTTGGAGATACCCTGACGGAAGCGAATTTGACCCAGAGAGGAACACTGACGAGTTCATCGCTGCGTTGCCCCACTACAAGGCTCACGGGGTCATCGCCTTCACGATTAACCTGCAGTGCGGCGGTCCGAAGGCAGGTCAATTTACTGCGAACCAACCTTGGCATGTCAGCGGTTTCAATCCTGACGGCTCACTCAAACCATCTTGGCTTGCCCGTCTTAAACGGGTTTTGGATGCAGCTCAGAAGCATCGGATGGTCGTCATCTTGGGGCTGTTTTATTTCGGGCAAGACCAAAGGCTAAAGGACGAAGATGCTGTCAAGCGGGCTGTCGTCAACGCTGTTGATTGGCTCATGAAGCAAGGGTATGGGCATGTGCTTTTGGAAATCAACAATGAATGCGGTGGTGGTTACGACCACGCCATCCTTCGCCCGCCAAGGATTGTTGAACTTATTCGGTTGGCGAAGGAACGAGGCAGCGGGAAGTTGCTCGTTTCAACAAGTTTTGGTGGCGGCGTTATTCCGCCCGATGAAGTTTTGAAAGCCGTTGACTTCGTTCTCGTTCACGGCAACGATCAGACTCCAGAGCGGATTCGCGAAATGGTTCGGACGATTCGGGCTAAATTGCGGTCATGGGGGACACCAAAGCCCATTGTTTTCAACGAGGACGGGACAGACCTTCGCAACATGGAAGCAGCGTTGAGCGAGGGGGCAAGTTGGGGTTACTATGATCAAGGTCGCAACAACTACCGAGACGGCTTTCAGTCGCCACCGACAAATTGGCTCATCAACACGCCGAGCAAGCGCGCTTTCTTCCGAAAGGCTGCTGAGTGGGTTGGTATTGTGCCGCCGAAAGGCATCACCTATGAAATGCAACGCATTCTCATAGCCCGGCTTGACCCTTCCCTCAATCGGACGATTTGTGTTGTCGGCGATGTCAACGGCGATGGCAGGGAAGATGTCGTCATCGGCAGCAGGCAAAGAGGGAAAGACGCACTCGTTTGGCTTGAGCAAAAATCCGCTACCGAGTGGCAAGTCCATGTCATTGACGACGAAGCGGAAATGCTTGAGTCTGGTGGCGCGTTGGGCGATGTCAACGGCGACGGGAGACTTGACTTTATTGCGGGAGGCGACTGGCGCAGCCCGCACCTTTGGTGGTGGGAACAACCTACCGATCTAACCCAAAAATGGAAGCGACACATCATCGGGACTTTCGCAAACAAATTCCACACCCAACTTTGGGTGGACATCGATGGCGATGGCAAGGGCGAACTCGTCACTTGGAACCAAGGTCAAAAGGCTTTACTTTGGCTGAAACCGCAAAGTGACCCGACGAAAGAGTGGCAGTCCTTTGTCATTGCCCGCGATGTCGACGGTGAGGGGCTGGCGTGGGCTGATGTTGACGGTGACGGCAAGCCTGAACTTATCGCTGGCAATTTCTGGCTTAAGCCGTCGGGCGATGTCAGAAAGGAATGGCAGCGTTTCCAATTTGCGAAAGGTTATGTGGGCACCGTCGTTGAGGTTGCGGACCTTGACAATGACGGGCGAGTGGAAATTGTCCTTGCGGAAGGAGACGCTCAATATTTCGGTCGCAAAGAGCAAGGTCGCGTGGCTTGGTTCAAATCTGGCAAAGACCCACGCCAATTGTGGCGAGAACATGTCCTTGCAAGTGATTTGGTTGACCCGCATTCCCTCATCGTTGCCGACTTCACTGGGGATGGTTTGCCTGACATTTGCGTCATTGAGATGGATTTCACCGACCGTCCTCAAGTCATCCTCTTTGTCAACAAAGGCAGCGGCAAATTTGAAACCCATGTCGTTGATTCAGGTGTCGGCAGTCACGACGCGAAACTCATTCGCATCGGCAACAAGCCTGCTGTGGTCGGCAAACCTTTCACGGGCAAGCACTTGGGCGAAGTCCACTTGTGGGTGATGAAGGACTGAACTTGCGAAATAAACACGAAAAGGAGGCGTGAGAAGCGATGAGGCAAACGAGTCTGGGAGGGCGAACCCTAAAATCGGTGCGGAGTGCTGAGTGCGGGGTGCAATGTTTAGTGTGGAGTGATGAATGCGAGGTTCGGAGTGCGGTTATTAAGCCAAGAAATTTTTTTGGCAGTGCAGGAGCACTGCCCTCCCAAAAACCATTCGCTGCCGTTCTTGGCTTAGCATAAGCCTCGCCTTGTGGGTGATGAAGGATTGAAGTGATGGCGAGTAGCCTATCGCGAGGAATTTCTTGTCAAGGCAAGAAATCCCGCAATCAACGAGGCAGTTTAAGCCTCAGTCGCTGTAGGGAACGGGCAAATTGCCGTGCTTGAGTTCAAAGATCAGCCGTGCCCACCGACCGTCGCCGTGAAGGGGTTCGGGCAATTCCTTTTCGCCAAAGAACCCAGCATCGCTGCACTCGTGAGGCAACGGTCTCAACTCCCCGTCCAATATTTGGCACTCGTAGACGAGGCAGTAGAAAGGGATTCCGAGACTGAACCGATGTCGGAAGCCGTCAAAGACGGCGATGAGCCTGAGAGGCTCAACGATCAAGCCTGTTTCCTCTCTCACCTCCTTGACAGCAATCTCACTCGGTGGATAGCCGACATCAGCCCAACCTCCGGGCAAAAACCAAGTTCCCCTGTCAAGCCGCTGAACGAGCAAAAGTCGGTCTCGCTCATCAAACACTGCAGCGTTGACCACGACCTTCGGTGTGACATAGCCTAAAGCGCTGGGCTGCACCTCTGCTCTCCATTGCTCAACGAACTTCTTGACGGTTTCCTCGTCATCTTCTACTCCGCTCATCGCAACTGCCATTTCCGCTGCCAGTTTGAGAAGTTCTTCGTAGCGTTCCCGTTCGTAAGGGCTTTGGGTGAAAGCCAGACCTGTCTGAGCGATGGACTTCAACATCATCTGCCATCGTCCTAATCGTTCCATGAAACTCATCGGCATGAATCGTTCCCCCTCATCGTCGTTCGGTCATGTAAATCTTAGCGACGATCTTTGGGCATCGCACCAGTAGTTTCCTCAGGCGGATGCTGCCAAAATTTCAGCAGGGATGAACGGTCAGGGTGATGAGCCGATGCAAATGTGCCCGAAGTGCAGTTGGAACAACTTTGACACTGCGAGGTTCTGCGCCAATTGCGGTGAGCCGCTGCGCGGGTTGTTGGGGCAAGGTGAAATTTTGCAAGGGCGATATCGCGTGTTGAAAGTGCTCGGGTGCGGCGGCATGGGCGCGGTTTACTTTGCCGAAGATTTGAGACTCGGCAATCGTCCAGTTGCTGTCAAGGAGAACTTTGACACTTCTCCCGAAGCAGCAGCTCAGTTCCGCGTTGAAGCGGAAATCCTTGCGACCCTCCGCCATCCCAACCTGCCTCAAGTCTTTGACTACTTCATTGAGCCCAGAACAGGCAAGCAATATCTCGTGATGGACTACATCGCGGGCGAAGATTTGGAAGACATCGTTGAGAAGCGTGGTCCGTTGGACGAGCGAAGCGCTTTGCGAATCATGTTTCAGGTCTTTGACGCCGTTGATTACCTTCACCGTCAAAACCCGCCTATCATCCATCGCGACATAAAGCCAAGCAACATCAAGGTTCAGCCTGATGGCACTGCGATTTTGGTTGACTTTGGCATCGCAAAAAGGTATCTGCCCGGCAGGGACACTGTGGGCGCCGCTGCTGCGGTAACGCCGGGTTATTCTCCACCTGAGCAATATGGACAGGGCATCACCGACCAAAGGTCAGACATTTATGCGTTGGGTGCGACCCTCTATTTCGTCTTGACCGGTCAAGTCCCCCCTGAAGCCATTGAGCGTGTAACTCAGGGTGACAGGCTTGTTCCGCCCGGCAGGATAAACCCGAAAATTTCGCCCAATGTTGAGCAGGCGATTTTGAAGGCGATGGCAATTCGTCCCATTGAAAGGTTTCAAAGCGTTTTGGAGTTCAAAAGAGCCCTTATGACGCCAACTATATCTCGCCCCGCTCCAACCTACCGACCAACCCCGCCACCAGCGCCGCAGCAACCTTCACGCCCACCCTCCCGCCGTCAACGCCGACCTCAACCTGTGCCGTCAAACTACAGTTGGGAAATCAGTATGGCTGGATGCGCTACTACCTTTGCCGAGTTAATGCTTTGGGTCGCAATCCTTTGGGCTATTTTCGGCGGGTGTCGGGGCTGCGTTTTCGTCGGATTCGTGTTCCTGCTGGCTTCACTAATCGGCTGGCAGACGGCAGGTTGGATTGGAGCGACTTTGGCAATGGTTTCCGTTTGGGCGCTTTGGCACATGTTTGCCCGTCTTGCTCGGAAAATGGCTCAATTGCTCCCAGAGGGACAAGGGGCATGGGGCAAGGGACACGGGATTTGATGGCGAATTTCCTAAGCGCCGAATTTATTCGGCATTTGGGAGGGCGAACCTCCCGGTGAGCCAAAATTGGGTGCGGGGTGCTAAGTTGCGAAGTGCAGTTGTTAGGCACAAAAATCTTTCGGCAGTGCAGGGAAACTGCTCACAAAAACAGCAGTCTCACCAGTCGCTAATCGCCAGTCGCCAATCGCTGCCGTTTTTTGCTCGGCAGGAGCCTTGCCCTCCCACGATTTTGCCGACTAAAGTCGGCGTTCAATTTTGCTGGTGACAATTTGCCGAAAGGAGTGGTGCGAGTGCTGAAGTGGTTCAGGCGAAAGGAAAGCGAGCAGGAAGTCAAAACGGATTTGGCTGGGTCAGAAGCGACCGAAGTTGAACCTGAAACCAAGGAGCCGTTGGAGTTTGCGACGGAGCCCCCAACCGAAGGGGCATGGCTTGAAACGAGGGACAGAAACGGTCAAAGCCTTTTCCTATCCCTTCGGTCGCCGCTCGTTCTTGGAACTTCTGAAGACTGCGATGTTAGGCTGGACGAAAGGTTTGAGGGAGTTGAAGAAGTCAAGCCGCAACATGTTCGCATTGAACTTTGGCGCGATAGATGGGTCATCGTTCCCCTTGACCGAGATGCTGCTGTGTTCGTCAATAGTAAACGGACGGGCGAGAATGTTTTGCGCGACGGCGTGGAAATTCGCTTGGGAGAAAATGGCGTTAGGTTCGTCTTCCGTGAAGGCAGGTCACGGGAGTGAGCGAAAATGAGTTGGCAGCAAAGGTTTGCACATTTGATGGGTCGCTCAGGAGCAAGAGCGCTTTTCGGCGCCATTGGCGGCTTGGCAGCGTGGATTTTGGTTGAGCCCTTCACGACCGATGTCAGTTCCATACGAGAGTTGTTCGAAGGACCTCAATCAACTTCGGGCGCAGTTGTCTGGGCTTTTGTCGGAGCCTTCATAGGGGTCGCCATCGTTGGGCTGGAAGAATTGCTTTGGGGGAGCAAGCAAAAGGCTTTGAGGGGCGTAATCATTACTGGGCTGTTGGGCGTTTTCGGCGGCTCACTCGCTTTCACCTTAGGCGGTTGGGTTTGGGTCAACTTGTTTGGAAGGGTTGTCCTCAGTTACCCTGAAGGTAGCCCGATGCAACGCTTTTGGCTGATAGTCGCTCGCAGCCTCACTTGGGCATTGGTGGGGGCATTGCTCGGATTGGCGCTGGGGGCAGCGAGGAAATCTTGGAAAGGTGCATTGAACTCGGCGATTGGTGGCTTGTTGGGAGGTTTTGCAGGTGGAGTTTTGTTTGACACAATTGCTCCACATATCGGCTTCGTGTTGACCTTGGGCTTGACTGAAAGCGGATGGGCAAGCCGACTAATCGGGTTGGCTTTGATGGGGGCTCTCATCGGTCTGTTCAGCACGATTGCTGAGCAATTACTTGCGCCTGCGTCTTTGAAAGTGGTTTCATCTGGTCGGATGGAAGGTCGCGAATTCGTCATTGACAAACCTATCGTGACCATTGGGCGAGATGAAAGGTGCGATGTGGCGCTCTACTACGATAGGGACATAGCCATGCGACACGCTTTGATTAGGTGGGAAGACGGTGGCTACGCGATAGTGCCGGAGAGTGGGGCGATTGTCCTCGTCAATAATCAACCCGTCCGATACTATCGCCTCAGGGACAAAGACATCATCACTGTCGGACAAACTCGGCTGATGTTCCGAGAGCGCCACGCAGTCGCCTTTGTGCAAAGGGAAAGGGTGCCTCAAGGGAAGGTCTGCCCGTCCTGTGGGACAATCAACAGGGCTACAGCGAAATTCTGCCATCAGTGCGGGAGGAGTTTGTGACAACTTGGAGATGCGTCAACCGTCACTGAAGTAATTCCTGCACGAACGGCGGGAGAGCAAAACTCGCTATGTGGACCTCAGGGCTGTAGTAGCGAAAGTTTGTCAATCCCCTTTGTTGGCAACGGCGGCGCAACTCCGCTGCGTCCAAGTTCGGCAAATGATTGCCTGCCATCGCATAAGCCCACAAGCCTGACGGGTAAGTTGGAACGAAGCCGAGGTAAAGTTTCACTTGCTCAAAAACCTGTTTCAAGTTCCGCCAGACCATCTTCACCTCATCTCGGAAGTAAAAAGGCGTGCCGCATTGAAGCGACAGGATGCCATGTCGCTTAAGGGCTTGTCGGCATGCCTGAAAGAATGGGGGCTCAAAAAGTGGCAATGCAGGTCCGATTGGGTCAGTTCCATCAACGATGATGGCGTCAAAGGTCTCTCGGAACTCGGGCAACCATTGTTCTCCCGGCGCTATGATTAGTTCCACTCGCGGGTCATCAAAGGCGCCTCGGTGAACGGATGGCAACAATTCTCTGCAGGCGTTCAAAACTGCCTCGTCAATTTCAACCCAAAAGACCCGTTGGATGCTTGGGTGGCGCAGAATTTCCCTGACGGTGCCTCCGTCGCCTCCACCGATTACTGCAACCAATTGCGGGTTGTCAAGGGACAGCAGTGCAGGGTGGACGAGCATCTCGTGGTAGAAAGCCTCATCGGCTTCGGTGAGCATGACCTTTCCGTCCAAAGCGAGAAGCCGTCCCAGTTCGGTCGTTTCAGCGAGGACGAGTTCCTGATACCGAGTTTTTTGACGCAAAAGCCACCTTTGCACCTTCAGGCTAAGGTGCACGCCGTCTGTCTGCTTTTCGGTGAAAAAGTCATCCTCACTCACGGCCAGACTCCTCTCTCCAGTTCGATGACTTTCAACCTGCGAGGCTCAAAGTAGTCACGGATGACCTCCAACGCCCGCTCTGGGAAGGTTTCCCCGCAGGTGAAGACATCAACAGCGATGTAACGCATCTCGGGCCATGTGTGGATGAAGAGGTGGCTTTCGGAGACGATAGCCACTGCGCTGACGCCGTAAGGTTCAAAGGTGTGGACAATCAACCGCAACAAGGTTGCACCGCTGGCTTTAACTGCCTCTTCGAGAGCCTCGCGAATTGCAGTTGCCGAGAAAATCCGTTCGTTGCAGTCCCAGCATTCAGCGATGAGGTGTCTCCCCACGCCCCGGCGAAGGGCGGGGGAAACCATAACGCTCTCCATTTCGTTTTCGGTGCGCCCCATGGTCACCTCCTGAGTGGTCTGCATCGCCAACACCTCCTATCCTGAGTTTTCGGATGGAAGCGGGCAATGCCCGCTTTTTCGCCCTTTCGGAAATGACCTCTTTCTCAGACCATCTCGCACCCAAAAAGTTACGCGTCATCGCCAGTATACGCAGGCTGCTACGACACCGCCGCACCTGATGACTTGATGCTCGGACGCAATTTGCAGAATTCGCTTTAAGGTCAACCCTCTCACACTGAAGGCTTCCTTGACCATTTCTACGGCTTTCGCTGTTGCCTCCTCTGCCGTTTCGCCTTCACTTTCCATGACGACCCCAAAGCCGTCTTCGGCAATACCTACAGCCAAAGCGACAGCAATCTTTTCGCCCGGCTTATCGCTCGTTCGCTCAGCATAGACACATGGCACCAACGCACCCTTTGGCAAATTCGGCTTTTCCATCACCACTTCTGCGCCCGGCGGGATGATGCTTGACACTTTTATCAGGTTCACATCGCCTATGCCTGCGTCAAGCAAGGCGTTGTCAAAGGCGTTGAGCAGCGTTCCACCTTCAGCCTTGCCGGCGACGAGATACAACTTTCGGACTTCCATTAAGCCGTGCACTTCCGTCTCAACACTCCCCTTCAAGTCGTCGCAGCCTCCTCATCCTCAAAAATGTTGCCCTCAAGTCTTTTGTTATCCAGTTGCGGTTTTCGGAGCAATTCAATTCGGAAGAAGGCGGAGCGATACCAAATGCTCTTTGGCGCAGCCTTTGTCGGCAACCATTCCCACGAACGCATCTTCTCAATATAGCCCCAGTTGACATAGCCGCTAAAGTCATCTCGCAGGTCGGTGATTACAGCCCCGCTTTCCAACAGGAACTGCTGGATGCGAGCCCACTTGTCCAAACTTGACTCCACATGGGTCAAACCGAAATAGCCGGCACTCCCCACGCCTTTCAGGCAGAGCAAACCTCGTTCAACGAAGGCTTTGAAACCGACGAAACTTTCAGTTGGGTCGCAAAGGAAAGTGTCAAAGGCTGAAAGCCACTCGTCAGGAATCGGTTCCCTCAGGTCATGCCTCACCGCTTGCAAATTTGTCAACCCTTCCCGTTCTGCGACCTCGTTGATGAAGTCCACCAACCGTTCGTCAATGTCCAACGCAATCACTCTCTTGGGCGCACCTGTTAAGGCGGCAGCGATGCTCATCAGGTCATCGTCGCCCAGAACGATTATCTCCTTGCTCTCCAAATCGCCCCTTTGCCACGCAAAGGCGATGCGAGCCAATGTCGTCGCTTCGGTCACATAACCTTGGTCGTAATCCTGAATTGCTTCAGGGCGATTTTTGCAAATGTCGACGAACCTCTCTGCCGCTTCCCTGAACAACTTGCGGAAGTCAACCCCCCGCCCCTCGCAGGCATCACACACTGCTTCACGCGCTGGCGAAACTCCCAGAGCGAGGGCGAAATCGCGCCCTTTATCGGTCAACTTCAACCTTCCGTCCGTCGCTGCCAGCAACCCATCTTGAACCATTCGGTTCCAAAAAGCGCAAAGAAAACGCATGGGGGCATGGCTCAATCGGACAGCCTCCCACAGATCATCAGTTGCCAATAACGCCGACAGCGCCCTTTCGGCATCCCTCGGCGAGAACGGGATTGGCGCTTTTTTCTTCGTCGCTTCAATTAACTCAGCCAACTTCGTTTCCGCTTCGTGCCTTTCCATTTTTCTCCCCCTTTGCTCTGAAGGGTTTCCTGCTCCCATGCAAATCTTTGGTATCAAGCCGCCGCTCGGTTTGGTAAAGCGATGTCGGGCAAGAGTCAAAGAGACCGAAAATTCAGCCAAAAAAAACCGCCCGTTCCTGCCGCTCAGCGGAACGGTCAGCAATCCCACCCTACCCTCACTGGCGGTCTTCTCAATTGTGACCGCCGAAAAGAGCGGCTGAGGGCAAGGCACTTTCCCAAGTTGTCCGCATAAACGATAGCACAAGTGAAGCCGGATGTCAACACAGCGTAGAGTGTTCTAAAACTTTTCATGCCACTGGCTTTAGGCAGTAGTTGACGACGAATTTAATGAGCGCCGAATTCATTTGGCGAAAAATTCTGGAAGGCACGGCTCCTGCCATGCCGAAATTTGCGGTCGGGCAGGAGCCCGACCCTCCAAGAAAATTCGCCAACTAAAGTCGGCGCTCAGGTTCTGCGTCATCAACTACGGACTGAAGTCCGTAGCATAAACGGCTTTGGTTGCGTCATCTACGGGCTAAAGCCTGTGGCATAGGAAGGCTGATATGTTCGGCTCGGCAGAAGCCTCGCCCTCCCTTTCCGAACACACTCCCGCCGACATGACAAATGGGAAGCAGGTTGCTAAACTTTTTGTGCCCCGGCAGTTGGCTTCTAAGAGCCTGACCCTTGAGTGTGCAGGCTTTCTCTGCGAAGCGTTGAAGGTGAAAAAAGGAAAGTGCTTGGGGCAAGGGGGACAGCGTTCGTGGAGTTTATGGTTCAAATCATTGGTCACGGTTGGTTGCCGTTGATTGAAACTTTGGTTCACGCCCGAAGTTGGAGGGAAATGGCTCAAGCCCTCGCCGAGCACTTGAGGGAAGTTTTGCCTTACGACAGGTTCTCTTGCTCCCTTGTCTACCCTGATGCTCAGTTCGCCGAAATCATCGTCCCAGTGGGGGAAGTTGAAGGGTTGGTCAAGTCGGGCGAAAGGCGACCGTTGGCAGGAACGGCAACAGGCTGGGTCGTTGAGCACAGGAAACCTCTTCTGGAAACTGACGGGGTTGAACTGACGCCTACTTTTGCTGCCGTCAAGGTTGCAGGTTTCAGAACCCGCCTCGCTGTCCCCATTGAGGCAGGTGGAAGGGTCATCGCAGCCCTTGTCTTTCACAGCCGAGAGCCGAACGCTTACTCCGAAGAAGATGTCCAACGGCTTCAACCAATTTTGCCCATCATTGCGCTGCTTCTGCAGCGGCTGATGGAACAATGGCAACTGGAACAAACTCTTGAACGGGAGCGAAAAATCCGTCAGCAGTTGGAGTTGATTGCTCACATTGACAACTTGCTAATCTCTGGCGAGCCGATGCCGAAAGTTCTGCAAGGTTTCGCTGAAGCCATCAGACCCTTTGTGCCCTTTGACCGGCTAAGCATCAGCGTTTATGACGAGCCGACTAACCGCGAATGGCTTTATGTCGTTTGGCATGACGGTCTCGTTTGGGAAGCCAAAAGAGTTAAACCTCACGAACCCTTTGGCGCTGCCAAGCAAGTCATGAAAACTGGCAAGCCTCTTTTGCGTCCTCGTTTGGACGCTGCGGAGTTCCCAGCAGAAGCGTGGCTAATTGAGCGTGGATTTCGTTCGGCTCTCGTTTACCCCTTGCCGATGCGCGAGCGATTCAAAGCCACACTAAACTTTTCAAGCCGAGAACCTGAAGCCTTTATTTGTGCAATTGCTCCTGACCTTAGGCAACTTGATGGGGTTGGCGTTGGAAAATGTTTGGCTTGACGAGCAATTGCAGCAGCAACTGAGGGAAACCCAAACCCTCCATCAACTCATTTTGGAGGCGGCTTCGGGAGCGGAACTCAAGCAACTCGCTCAGTCCCTTGTAGAGACCTTGCCGAAAGTTTTGCCTTGCGATTCAGCGAGTGTTTCTTTGCTGACGGAAGACAAGCAGTTTTTGGAGTTCGTCGCTACTTATCCCGGTCCACCGCCAAACTTTCCGCTCGGCATTCGGCTTCCAATTTCGGTTGGCATCATGGGCTATGTCGCTCGGACGGGACAACCGGTTTTAGAGCGTGATGTCCGAACGAACCCTTACTATTTCGCTGGTCGGACTGAGACGCTCTCAGAATTGTGCGTGCCGATTAGGGTCGGCGAAGAAGTTGTGGGCGTTGTCAACTTGGAGTCGAAACAACTTGGCGCTTTCAACGAACGCCATTTGTCTTTTTTGCAGACCCTTGCTGCCCAGTTGAGTGCTGTGATGGAGAGAAGTCAACTTCTGCGCCGCCAGACGGAATTGGTTCAGCAGTTGTCCGTCATCTTTGACGCTGTCCTTGAAGGGATTGCCCTCGTCCTTCCTGATGGCAGATTGGATGATGTCAACAAAAGGTTCGGTGATTTGGTCGGGATTCCTGCCGAGCAACTTCGCTACCAGCCTGTCTCCAAGGTGGTGGATGTGCTACTGCAACGAGCGACCGACCCAGTGGCGATGAAGGAAGCGCTGGACTTGTCTCTTGAAGACCCGACCCAACCCGTTTTTGACACTCTGACGCTGACATCACCCGAATGCGTTTTGGAGCGATATTGCGTCCCCGTTTGGTTGCCCGACGGAACGATGATGGGTCAACTTTGGGTCTTGAGGGATGTGACTGAGGAAAGACAAAGACAGCACGAAATTTTGAGGCTTGAAAGGCTAAGGACTTTGGGCGAACTTGCAAGCGGTATAGCCCACGACTTGAACAACGCCTTGTCGCCGATTTTGGGCGGCGCTGATTTGCTCAGGCAAATGACCGAAGGTGAGGCTCAAGTCCTCGCCGAAACAATCTACAGGTCAGTCCAATACGCAACTGACATCATCCGCAGGCTGCAAAGTTTCTACCGAACGACCGCTGTCGGAATTCAAACTGTTGTTGATGTCCACCAGTTGCTTCAGGATGCTATTGCTGTCACTCGTTCTCGATGGCAAGACGCCGCACTGGCTGAAGGCGTGACGATACGGGTTGAAACTCACTTCGCTGAAGAACCCGCAACTACGAAAGGCATCCCTGCCGAACTCAGGCAGGTCTTCATCAACTTGATTTTGAACGCTGCAGATGCGATTGTTGAGAAGGCGAAGGTTACGGGCAAGAAGGAAGGATTGATCTGCGTCGCAACTGAATGCACGCCCCGACACATAATTGTCCGCGTCATCGATGACGGGATTGGGATGACTGAAGAAGTTCAGCGCCGAGCCTTTGAGGCTTTCTTCACAACCAAAGGCGAACACGGCGCAGGGCTTGGGCTCAGCACGGCGTTGGCAACGGTAACCCTTCACGGCGGAAGCATCACACTTAGAAGCCAGCCTATGGAAGGGACGACGGTCACTGTGACTTTACCGCTTGTCCAACCTGTCGCTGCCCCCGGAGCACCGCCAGCGCCAGTCAAAGCTGAATTCCCTCGCTGGAAAGTTTTAGTTGTCGACGACCAATACCTCGTCTTGCAAACAGTCATCGCTCAACTGAAGCGGCTCGGGATGGAAACCATAGCAGCAAGGCACGGCGGAGAGGCATGGGAAATTTTGCAAAGCGAAACCGTTGACATAGTTGTCACCGATTTGAGCATGCCCGTCATGAACGGCATTGAGTTGACGAAGCGAGTCAGGGAAAAGTTCCCAAACCTTCCCGTCATCTTGATGACGGGCTGGGGCGATTTCGTCCCGCACCAAGAAATTCAGCAACTGGGCATTTTCGCCGTCTTGCCCAAACCCATCGCCATGCAAGCATGGCGCGACACATTCGCCGCCTTGCTGGAGCAAATTTCAAAGGCACATTGATTTGCGCTTTCCTCAAGGCTTGAAAAGCCTAAAGACCTCCTCAGTGAGCCCAAAAACCGGCGGCGTATTGACAACCAAGCCATTGATGGCTAAAATATTTGCTGAAACGATTTAGCCAACAGAACTGAGCGTGAGGGAACAAGAATGGAAGAAAGAGGGCGTGTGACCATTCGCGATGTAGCGAAAGCGGCTGGGGTTAGTGTGGCAACAGTTTCGAGTGTGCTGAACAACAACAGTCACACCCGTATTTCGGAGAAGACGAGGGAACGCGTTCTCAAGGTAGCGGAAAAGTTAGGCTACCGCCCTCGGTGGGTTGCCAAAGCCTTGCGCAAGGGCTTGACATACCTTTTGGGTTTAGTGATTCCCCTTCAGCCTCAGTCGCCTTTGTCTCCCTTCTTTTATGAGGCTGTTGGTGGGGCTATAAAGAAGGCACAGGAAAGAGGTTGGATGGTTTCCATCCTCGGATTTCGCGACCGTCAAGAGGAGTTAGCGGTCTTGAGAAAGGTGTTGGAAAATCGCTCCGTTGACGGCTTGATTCTTTTCGACCCTTGGGTTGGAGACCCGCGTATCTCTTTGTTAAAAGGGCGCGTGCCTTTCGTTGTGATTGGTCGCACTGACGACCGAGAGGTCTATTCCGTTGACAATGACAATGTGGAAGCAGCGAAATTAGCAACCCAACACTTGATAAGGTTAGGGCACAAGCGAATTGCTTTCGTCCATGTCCCCTTGAAGTTCTTCACCGCTGTTGACCGCCTTACAGGCTACCGAATAGCTCTTGAGGAGGCAGGGCTTCCCTTCAGCCATGAACTTTTGGTTGAAGTGGACGGTTATTACGGAGTGGAAGCGGGTTACCGAGCGTTTAATGCCCTTCTTGACAGAATTTCAAAACCGCCGACAGCCGTTTTGGCTATGGACGACAGTTTAGCCTTAGGCGTCATTCAAGCAGCGAATCAAAGAGGTCTGAAAGTTCCTGACGACATCGCTGTTGTTGGGTTCAACGACACGCCCTTCAGCGCTCATTGTGAACCGCCTCTTACAACAGTCCGAGTTTTCGGTGAAACGCTTGCTGCCTATGCTGCGGATATGCTTTTGAGGCTAATTTGTGGGGAGCCAGTGGCTCCCAAGCACATAAATGTGCCGACCCAACTCATCGTCCGCTCATCCTGCGGGGCGATGAGATAGCAAAAATAAAGCATCAAGGAGGGATGTGCCATGATGAAGCCTTTCAACCGCTTGAACGGTCGCGATGGCTTCACCCTAATTGAGTTGCTGGTGGTCATCGCGATAATTGCCATTCTGGCGGCAATTCTGTTCCCCGTGTTCAGCCAAGCACGGGAGAAGGCTCGCCAGACCAGCGACTTGAGCAACTTGAGGCAGTTGGGCACAGCAACGCAAATGTATGCCCAAGATTACGATGAACGGATGTGTCCTTCGGAGCAATGGATGGGTAATGTCCCTGGAGACCCCGGGCAGTTCTACACATGGCATGTAATGACCTTGCCTTACACTCGCAACCATCAAATTTACCAGTCGCCCAAATTGGTTGTTTGGTGGAGGGAAAGTTTCGCAAATTGGCTGAATTTCAACCTTTACGGTCCGTTGGTTCGCGGAACTCCGCCCAACCGAGAGATTCCAGTCTCATATGCTGCTATCTCGCTCCTATGGTCAACATGGCCACATCAGACTACTGTCCCTGTCTGGAACGGATACGGTGGACGGGGACCAATGGTTCAAGGTTACCCACAATGGTATGATGCTGCTTCAAGGCGACAGTCAACGGTTAGCCTTGCAGAGATTGACGAACCTGCGAGAACGAGGGCTTTGGTGAACGGCATTAACCTTCACACTATCAGCGGCTGCGATTTAGATGTCCTGGGCGATGATGGGAACCTGCCTTGCGGTTTCACCGCAATGACTTATGCCAACTTCGGAAGAGGCGACTACTGGGCTGTAAACATGAACCCACCAAACCATGACCAACTGGCTCCTTTTCTGAGGCATGTCAATGTCACCTTTGCCGATGGTCACGCCAAAGCGATGCGATGGGGTTATTCCTGCCCGCATGAATACACCGTGGAAAACGACCGAAGTGTTGTCCCCAGCCGTTGTGCAAACCAACCATGACGGAGGTGATTATTGTGTTTCGCCGAGAAATACCTATGCCCATCGTGATTGTTATCATTGTGGCAGCGCTGTTGATTGCAGGGGTTATCTTATGGCGGAAGACAACCACAGGCGGTGAAATTATTCTGGAGAAAGCCGAAAAACCTTATCCCGTCCCACCTATCTTCAAAGGGAAGCAGATGGGACAGTAGTGCCTCAACTTTGTGAGGGACACTTGGCTCTTCTGTAATCGCAGAAGGCTGCCCGAAACGGGCAGCCTTAACTTTTTCTCCTGCGATGGAATGTGAGGCAGAAACACTCTTGGTGCGCTAAAAATTGGTGAGGCAAAAACCCAAAATGACAGTCCGTTAAACCCGAAAACCAGAAATTTATGCTTCCCGCCAAAACTGAGGTGATGACGATGAAAGTGCTCTTCGTTTGCACGGGCAATTTGTGCAGGAGCCCGATGGCGGAATACTTGGCGAGGGAAATTGCACGACAAAAAGGCATTGAGGTTGAAGTTAAGTCGGCGGGAACTTGGGCTGTTTACGGTGAACCCGCAACGGAAGAGACAATCGCTGTGTTGCAGGAGTTGGGCATTGACGCAAAGATGCATCGCTCCCAACCTCTGGATTGGGACTTGCTGGATTGGGCTGATTTGGTCTTGACGATGGAAGAATGGCACAAGCGACAGATACTCGCGAAGGCTCCTGAAGCCAACGGCAAAGTTTTCACGCTGACGGAATTCGTGGATGAAGAAGGCGAAGTCCCAGACCCATACGGGACTGCAAGGCACGCCTACAGGCAAGTCCGAGACCAAATCCGAAGGCTGGTTGAAAAGGCGCTGGAGAAAATCGCTTTGACGGCAAAGAGGTGAGGCGAATGTCGGCACAACACTCGCACCAAATTCACCGCGCTCACGCCGAAGCCATCAAGTCCGTCCGATGCGCCGTCTGAGAGTGTTCTAAAACTCTTCATGCCACTGGCTTTAGCCAGTGGTTGATGACGAACTTTCCTGAGCGCCGAATTTATTCGGTGAAAATTTCTGGAGGGCGCATCTCCTGATGCGCCGAAAAATTTTTCGGCAGTGCAGGAGCACTGCCCTCCAGAAAACCACTCGCCATTCGCTACTCGCTATTCGCTGCCGTTCTGGCTCGGCAGCAGCCTCGCCTTCCCAATTCATTCCGCTCCCGTCCCACGCTCCTCGTCCCGTTCTAAGTCGGCGCTAAGTTTCTGCGTCACCGACTACGGACTAAAGTCTGTCTTGCGTGCAGGCGTGAAAGTGCGCTAATAGGCTAAAGTCCTTAGTGCGGATTGTTCGTGCTTCGTCGTTAACTTGACTTGAACGCACAACGCTCAACTCGCAACACGCAACCTCATTGTGGTTGATGACGGAATTTGATGAGCGCCAAATTCATTCGGCGATGAGTCGGAGGGCACAACATATCGCAGGACACTGTGACGCACTTTTTGAACGCTCTAACCCAAACCAATTATGCTGCCGAACACCGATTTCGGTTGGCAAAAACTTCTCACTGTGCTTCCGTTGGTTCATGACCTCTCTACTGCCTGCAAAGCCTTCTTGATTACCTCAATTTCTGCATCAGTGCACGGGACTAAGGGCAATCGTGGGGCACCGACTTTGAACCCGAGCAAGTTCAGAGCAGCCTTAATTGGTGCCGGGTTAGGGCTCGTCGGCGGGAACAGGGCACGGACCAACGGCATCAACTTGAAATGGATTTGCCTCGCCGTTTGCAAATCGCCTTTCTCCAAAGCCTCAATCATCTGCTTGCACTCCTGACCGCAGATGTGGGAGACGACGCTGATGACACCGACTCCGCCCAAAGCAACGATGTGGAAAGTGTCCTCGTCGTTGCCGCTCCAAACCGCGAAACCTTCCGGCGCCTTTGAGCATATGTCGGCGACTTGTTTCATGTCACCGCTCGCTTCCTTGATGCCGACGATGTTGGGAACTTCTTCGGCAAGCCTCAGGGTCGTGCTCGCTTCAATATTTCGTCCCGTCCGGCTGGGGATGTTGTAAAGGATGACGGGCAAAGAAGTCGCTTGCGCAACAGTTTTGAAGTGTTGGAACAAACCTTCCTGATTGGGGCGGTTGTAGTAGGGGCAAACGAGCAATACACCGTCAACGCCGATTTGTTCGGCTTCTTTCGTCAACTCAACACTTTCAGCGGTGTTGTAGTTGCCTGTCCCAGCAATCACTTTCGCCCGTCCCGCTGCTGCTTGCTTGACAACTCGGAACAACTCGAGTTTCTCCTTGTGCGAAAGAGTTGGCGATTCGCCAGTTGTGCCAGCGACCACAATCCCTTCCGAGCCCGTTTGAATCAAATGTTCAACGAGCCTCTCTGCCTCCGCATAATTCACCTGCCCGTTTTCGTCGAAAGGAGTGACCATCGCCGTGATGACTCTTCCCAACGCTCGCCCGTTCTTGCTCATGCCAATTCCCTCCTTGCCTTTCGCTTTCGCCAAGCCTTGCAAAGTTTCAGACTTTTGTTGGGCACTCTCAATCATAGTTTGAACCCGTAGCCGCCGATTTGCAACACGAACGATAGCGCAAAATCGTTGAGAAAGGTTGGTGAGTTCGCTGTGCGGTTGGAAAGTTTCCGTGCCATCGTCAATGCGAGATTGCCTCTCACCGACGAAGGTGCAGGGTTGTGGACTATCGTTCTAAATGGCGACCGAATTGCCAATGTTTCTCCGCAGAGCGGCTTGGTGCGACCAGAAAACGATGTTTGGGACGCTAAAGGTTGCCCCGTTCTGCCCGGCTTTATTGACGCCCACATGCACCCAATCAGCATGGGGCTTAAGCGATTGCGACTTGACTTGAGCCAAGTTCGTAGCCTTCAGGAGTTGCTGCAAATCGTTCAAAGCGCTTCGTCCCGCATCTCCCGTCCCTCGTCCCGTTTCCTGATTGGCTACGATTGGGACGAAAGTTTGTTCGTTGACGAGAAGCGTTATCCGACCAGGTGGGATTTGGATAAAGTTGCGCCCGATGTGCCCGTTGCGTTGAGGCGCATTGATGGGCATTTGTGGGTCGTTAACACGAAAGCGTTGCAAATGTTGAACTTGCCCGGTGACCATCCCTTCGTTTTCAAAACTTCAGGTCAACCGAACGGGTTACTTGCCGATGATGCCATCCGATACTTGGAGCCTTTCATCGAGCCGACCCTTTCGGAGAAGCGAGAAGCCTTGCGAATTGCCAGCCAAATTGCACTTGAGCACGGCGTCACAGCGATGGCAGACCTTTACGCCGACTTGGAAGTTTACGAAAGCGCCGTCGCTGACGGTGACTTGACAGTTCGCTTCGTTTGCTGTGTCCCGCCTGCAACGGCGCAGCAGTTAAAATCGCCATTGCAATGGCGGATTGACAAAGAGCGGTGCGAGGCAAAGTTCGTGAAACTTTTTCTTGATGGCTCAATTGGCGCTCGGACAGCAGCGCTTCGTGAGCCTTACGCAGACGCCCCTGACGAAACCGGTCGCTTGCTCCTGAGAGATCGGGTTGCTGAGGGATTGATGCTGGAGTTGAACGAAATGGGTTGGCATCTCGCTGTTCATGCCATCGGCGATTTGGCAATTGACCAAGCCATTGAAGCCTTTCGGTTCGTGAGGATGGAAAGCAAGCGATTTATGCGGCATCGGTTGGAGCATTTGGAACTTTTGCGACCTGAACACATCGGTTGGTTGAGCAAGTTAAACTTGGTGGCTTCCATGCAGCCAAATTTTGTCGCCCGATGGCAGCAGCCTAATGGGCTCTACGAAGTGAGATTGGGTTGGGAGCGAGCGAAGCGCATGAACCCGTTCAACTCCGTCATCAAAGCAGGAATCCCTTTGGCTTTCGGCTCAGACGGGATGCCTTTCGGTCCTTTGGAGGGCATCGTCGGGGCGTTAGTTCATCCTGAACCGAGTGAGCGACTGACTTTAAGGCAAGCCTTACTGGCTTACACCCAAGGCGCTGCGTTCGCTTGTTGCGTTGAAAGTCAGATCGGGACGATTGCGCCGGGCAAACTCGCCGATTTGGTCGTGCTCTCGCATTTGCCCCATGATGAAGCGTTTGTCAGCGAATGGCAAAGCGTGAAGGTCATTGCTGTCTTTGTCGGTGGCAAACTTGAATTTAGGTGGCGGGAAGACTGAAGGGATCACGGACAGCAAGACTGAGGTGAACGAAATGGCTGAGCAGAAAACTTTGGTAACTGTCAAGCCCGTGAAAGTCAGTGAAATCGTTCGCAAGGGCATGGCGATTTACGAGCAACTGAAAAGCCAACTTGAGCGGGAACATTGGGGCAAGTATGTGGTCATTGACCCTGACAGCGGCGACTACGAGGTTGCACCAACTCACGCGGAGGCGCTGTTTCGTCTGCGCGAGCGACATCCAGACAAAGTTTTCTTCTCGCGACGAATCGGCTTTTTGGACCGAGTGAGGTGGTAACAATGAGAATTCAGGGGCGAATTGATGAAACCTTGCAAATTCGCCTGCCACTTCGCGTTCGGGGGTTGTACGGGGTTGTGGAAATAGAGGCTATCGTTGATACCGGCTTTAACGGAATGGTGTTCTTGCCTGTAACTATCGCTTTGCCGTTGGGACTGGTGCTTTCTGACATCGCTTTGGTGGAATTAGCTGAAGGTGGAGCTCATCCACGAATGATTTTCAGTGGCTGGGCTCAAATTGGCGAATCGCCTGAACTTCCCGCTACTGTGATGGTTGCATTTGCTGATGAGGCACTGATCGGCATGGCTTTTTTGAATTCCCTTAACGCTCGCATAGAGTTGGACTTGCCGCAAAGAGCGGTAACCTTAAACTTGCCCGAAGTGCAATAACATCAACATTTTTGTGCCGAGGTGGTTAAGCATGGAATTGAAAGTTATGACCGTTGACGAGGCACGGCAGCAAGTTGAGCAGTTGCGCAAACAAGCCATTGACAAGCCCGTTGAAGCGCTGACCCGAGAGGAAGCGGAAAGAGAAGCGGAAAGGTTGCGCAAAGAACTGACCATCCACTGCTGGCTTTACTATGTGCTCAACTCACCCATCATCAGCGACGAGGAATACGACCGATTGTTCAGGCGCTTGTTGCAAATTGAGGAACGCTTCCCTGACCTTGTGACGCCAGACAGTCCAACCCAACGAGTTGGTTTTCCGCCTGCCGAAGAATTCGCCAAAGTGACGCACCGCAAACCTATGTTGAGTTTGGACAACGCCTTCAACGAGGAGGAGTTGCGCGCCTTTGACCAAAGGGTCAAGCGCTTTTTGGGCTTGCCGGCGACTGAAGTCATTGACTACACTTGCGAGTTGAAGATTGACGGCTTGGCGGTGAACTTGACCTACGAAAATGGCGTTTTGGTCTTGGGTGCAACTCGCGGCGACGGTGTTGAAGGTGAGGATGTGACTAACAATCTGAGAACCATCAAAACTATCCCGCTCAGGCTGCTCATTGACAACCCACCACCGATCATTGAAGTTCGGGGCGAAGTTTTCATGACTAAAGCGGATTTTGAAGCGCTCAATGAGGAGCAACTTCGCAAGGGCGAACGACCCTTCGCTAACCCCAGAAACGCTGCAGCAGGTTCCGTCCGTCAACTTGACCCAAATGTCACGGCTCAACGGCGTTTGGACATCTTCTGCTACGGTGTCGGCTACTACGAGGGGATTGAGTTTGAGACGCAGTGGGAGGTATTGCAATGGTTGCAACGGGCAGGTTTCAAAGTTAACCCGCATAGCCGCCTTTGTCACGGCTTCGGCGAGGTCATTGATTACTGCTACGAGTGGGTTAGGCGCATCCACGATGAACCATACTCTGCCGATGGAGTCGTCGTTAAAGTCAACAGGCTGGACTTTCAGGAGCGATTGGGAGCGACGGCTCACGCACCGAGGTGGGCAATCGCTTTCAAGTTCCCCGCCGAGCAAAAGGAAACCAAGTTGCTCAACATCGTCGTTCAAGTCGGTCGCACAGGGAAACTGACACCTGTGGCAGAACTTGAACCAGTCCAAGTTGAGGGCGTGACAATCACCAGCGCGACACTCCACAACGAAGACCAAATCAAGCGGCTTGATGTCCGCATTGGTGATTGGGTTATCGTCCAAAGGGCAGGTGGCGTCATCCCTGAGGTTGTGGGGGTCGTCAAGGAGAAAAGGACGGGTGAGGAGAAACCGTTTGAGATGCCAAAAGAATGTCCCATTTGCGGCACGCCTGTTGTCCGACCACCGGGCGAGGTGGACTACTATTGCCCCAACAACGAATGCCCATCGCGAGTTGAAAACTGGATCAAGCATTGGTGCTCCCGCAATGCCCTGAATATTGAGGCGTTGGGAGAGGAACGAATTCACCAGTTGGTTGAGGCAGGATTGCTCAGTGACCCTGCTGACCTTTACTTCCTGCAGAAGTGGCAATTGACGAGATTGCCCGGATGGGGTGATAAGTTGGCGACGAAAGTCCTCAGCGAAATTCAGAGAAGCAAAACGGCGCCCTTGTCAAGATTCATCTTTGCGTTGGGCATCCGCCATGTCGGCGAACGGGTGGCAGAGTTGTTGGCGAAAAAGTTCGGCAGTCTGGAACGGTTGGCACAAGCACAAGAATGGGAAATCACCAGCATCCCCGGCATCGGACCGAAAATCGCTGAAAGTGTCGTTCGCTTCTTCCAGAGCGAGTTAGGACAAAAGTTGATGGAGAAGTTGAAGAAAGCAGGAGTTCAGCCGTCACCAGAAGAAGAGGTGGTTATTGTTCCCGATTCACCGCTTAAAGGCAAGGTCGTTGTTTTCACAGGTGAACTGGAAAGGTGGACGCGCTCACAGGCTGAAGATATTGTCAAGAGGCTTGGTGGGCGTCCAGCATCCAGCGTTTCGCGGCAAACAGACTTTTTGGTTGTCGGTCAAAATCCGGGCAG
>Ga0079997_118679_pt1 | contig 32191 bp, 25 predicted proteins | sample PerSpoCPS_CMetaG_FD_69200 | JGI IMG/M metagenome (GOLD analysis project Ga0079997, IMG submission 69200) | Archaeal communities from Yellowstone National Park, Wyoming, USA - Perpetual Spouter C (PS_C) MetaG (SPADES assembly) (version 2) | ecosystem: Environmental > Aquatic > Thermal springs >... | reverse complement strand
GTACCTAATCAATATGAGGCCGACCACGGCTGCCGCTAGAAACACGTTGACGATAAGCCAGAAAGAGACGTTGTAAAGAACGGACTCCATGCTAGCTCAAATAAATTGTTAGCCTAACTCAAAAACTTGTTGAAAAACTAACTTGTTTGTGGTTTCTACTTTCTTGGCGAATTCCTTAATTTTATACCGTGTGTTGGACATATCTTTTGGTAGAAACATTGGCATAAAGGGCAATAACGCCATCCATCCTTATATACGGCCGACTTCTTACATATTGGGGATGGAGCCCGTTCGTCTTCTTTATAAAACAGCTCTACTTTACCGTTAAACAGCTTAAAAGTAATGTAATCCTGTTTCCCTCTCCTTGGAATAGGTAGGCAAAACCAGCTCCCGGATTAACCCTCATACTTGAACCTATAACCCCATAGCTAATGGTATCACTATTGCCCTTATATGAACAGTTATAACCCTTTCTCTGGAATACACATGTTTATGACGCGTTTAGGGCTTCTAAGACGTATAGAGCTACCCCACGACATCGTACAACTTATTGGGCGTGATATATTCCCGAAGCGGCTCTATAACTAGGGTCTGAAGGCCCTGCTCCAAAGCCTGCTCCGCAAACAAAGCCGCCAAATTCGACTTACCGCCCCCGCTACGTGCAAAAATAGCCACCCTCAACCCTTCATCCCTGAAATCCGAGTAGTCTAGGGCAAGGTTCTCTGCAAGCCTGAACCTAATCACGGGAGACCTATGAGGAAAATACATATAACCCATTAAGGCCACGATAGTGCCATAAGAGGGGGTGGCCGACGTCGGCCACTATATAAAACCCACCAATATTTGAGTAACTACCCAAAAAGTCTAGTGACTTAAATAGGTGGCCGACGTCAGCCAGACAATACACACCTACACAATTCGCGGACACATATATAGCTCTTAAGCACTATAGCCTTCACTCAATTATCCCGTCAGAATAGGAGGACAAAAATCAAAAAGCTAAAACAGTAAACATGAAAAAGGGGAAGGAAAAAGGAGAGGGGGTTTGGCTGGGCGCATTAGCGGACTCGGAACCCCAGACACACGGAAGCTAGCATGGAGGCCTCTTTTAGGAGAGGCGACTCATCCTTGGGCCGGGTCTGGGGTTTTTCCGCCGCCCAGGCCCAGCCCCTTATGTGTCTGGGGTTTGTTTTGTGTTTTTTGCGAGGCTGTGCATGTGTCTGAGTATTTTTTCGGCAACGCGTAGGATAGCTTTCCAGTGTGCTTTTTTCCTGTTATTTCCTTCCGCCTCGAACTTCTCAAAGTATCTCCGATAGACTTCGTGGTATCGCGGGTGCTTGTTGAGTACTGCAGAAGCTGCAAGCATTATCAACAGTTTACTCCTAGTTTTCCTTCCTCTGTATCTACGTCTACCAGTCATCTGAAACCTGAGGATTAGTTTGTCACGCGGTAGCGTCCTCAGCGCCCATCCGTCGTGGCTTACTAAATATGCCAGCGTAGGGCCTTTAAGTCCCAACTGCTCAAAGACCAGCCGGTACAGCGGTAGTTTCAACGCCTCTTTATGTATCTCCTCCGCAAGCTTTTCGACGAGTCTTCTATTTTCTCTGTGTATCTCTCTCGCCAATGGGTGGTTTATCGATGTTCTTGCTTGTTTGGAGTTTTTCTTTAGGTCTGCCATCTGGACCCATAGCTCTGTCAAAGCCCTTACAGAGACCTCGTCAGGGTTTAGCGTCTGTGTCTCTATGTTGTTTCCAGGCCTTATCTGTTTGAGGAGCTTTACATCGTTTTCGTCGCTCTTTATGTATCCGTATCTCCTACGTGCTTCAGCCAAGAGCCTCGGATCTTTTAACTTCAGGAATGTTATCCCGTTTTCAGCCAGGTTCGCGAGTATGGGTAGGAGCTTCCGCGGATATGCGTCTGCAACCACTACCGACGGTTTCAGCCTCTCCACCATTTCAGCGAAGTCATCGAAGACCATGACCTCATCGCCGTCGTCCTCAAGCGCGTACACCTTATTCCTCCCGAAGTCGACGAAAACTATTTTGCTCCCCCTTCCCACATCGATGGGCAGAGTACGTCTGTCCCCCGTTCTTTCCGGGGTCTCCCTACGCTGCGGGACGGGAGCATCCCCTCCCACATTGGGCCCGGGAGCAGGCCGTCCCATTTCCCCGGGACCAGGATCCTTTACGCCATGACTTGGTGTCATGGCTTTCCCGGGAGGCCAGCCCCCGAGCCCACCCCGACAGGAGGAAAAACACCTCCCGCCGGAGAAAACGACTCCAGACGGGAGGGCCTCCTATCGGGTTTTTGGGAGGGTTTTATCGTTGTCTAGATGCCGTCCCCGGAGTTTCACCTAAACAGCCACCACGCATGCGGAGATAGCTCCAGCCCATGCATGGTTGCTTTCAGGCTTCTCCGGGCATTCGCCCTGTTGGGGCCCGCCTCTGTCCCCCCACATGGGTGGCGGAGGACCCTCCAGCCACGGAGGTGTCCGCGGAGGACCCTCCAGCAGGACACCGGGACGGTTCCACGTGGGGCAGAGACGCCACGGGGGCGGAGGACCCTCCAGCACCCCGCTGGTCGTGATAGCACGCCAAGCCCCATGCGCCAAACCCCTCTCCCCAACCGTCCCCATACAAAGTGATGTGGGGACGGGAGCCTATTCGGCTCTCGAGAGGGGTGTTTTTGGCTAGTTCCCAGTAGTTGTTGCCGGCTTGTCTGCTACGCCTACCATGCCGGGGCTATTTGCTATTGCCTCGGCAGCGTTGAGCCCGGAGCTCCGGGAGCAACGCAGACCCGCCTTAGCCTCATTGTTTCCACCCCGGCACCGCGGGTCTGTGTGGGTAGTGATAACAGATGTATAAATCTCTTTAACGTAATTTGGGGATGTGACGAATGTCTGATCTATTTTAACCCTTGAAAGATCTTCCTCTTCCGAGAAACAGCACAGAGTTTAGGTGAAGTTATGTCTCTACATTCTTTCATCTGACTAAAGACGGGTATTGGGGACTGGTAGTAGGCGGTCGCCGATATAAACGCCGGAAACCACAATAAATCATAACATAGTAGTGGGGCTTTATGGGCTATCCAGCTTAAACCCCCAACAAAGGAGCGTATTGAGACATGGTTAATATGTGTATTTCTGTGATGCGTCATCAATGAAAAAGCAGGGTGGCCGACGACGGTCACTATATAAACTCCCTTAAAACCGGATAATCCATCTAGATATTAAGAGTGGTATTACTGGCCGACTTCGTCCGGTAATACTGTATATTGATGGTTACAACCTAAGATGATAGCATCGGATAGCCCTTCAAACAAATACACAGACCCAGGACACAGCCAATCCGAATACCACAGCCTCAGAGCGGGCCCTGGTCTTCGCCTAAGAAATACCTGTTATATAACTCCCCTCTAGCCAGCATATAACTTTAGAAAAGGCGATCATTTAGTTTGAGCGGGTCTGAAACTCCAACGATCCAGAAATGGCTCCAAGAGTTCCATAAAAATGGGTTTAGCTAAACCGATTACGCCGCATATGCGGGTAATCCTTTGAAACAAGCCGGTGGAATCAATTTACAGCCCTACCACTCGGATATCATATAGAGGGTATTACCGGCCGTCGTCGGCCGGTATTACCGACATCAATAGTTGAATGGACTACTCGGTATAAGGGCTTTATATAGTGGCCGACGTCGGCCACCCTAACACAACCCTTACCCTAAAGGAGTATGTAGCCTTAGTCAGGTACTTTAATGGGGTGTTATGCGTCCCATCCGTCAAAATAGACATACCGCGAGGCAGGGATGTCTGGCTTATGCTGTTTACACAGATAGATGTAAACCCGAGGATAGATGTCTCGAAGCCTTTGCTGGTTGCTGGGGAAGCCTCCGTCAGCGCATCTCTCTCAGAAGGCGAAGAAGGACTCCGATACAGCCTGTCCGCATATGGCTCCGGGTTTAAGAGAGCTGGGTTAGAGCTTGTCAAACGCATAAACACAGGTACTTCGCTCACACACGGGCTTGAGAGGGTTACGGTTAAGCAGAAGCTAGCGGAGGATAAACCGGGTGAAAGCATCCTGTCAACATGGACTCCGAGAGGGCCTACGGAGCCCGTGTTGGTCATCGTGCGGTCATTCCTATTCATGAAGGACATTACCGCCATCCTTCAAGCCCTTGGATGCAGCGTCCGCAACAACCCCTTCCTAGGCCCAAGCATAACGCCAAACCCCTTCACAGTAGGCGACGGCGGGCCGACCGAATACAGGGCAAAAATAACGTTAAACGGAAAAACAGTAGATGAGGCGGAGGTTAAGGTCTCCTTTAATCGATAAGTTTGAGGTATTGGATGGTTAGTAACGATAGCTGTATATTGATGCCCTACGCCCCTTTTCGGAGTAGACGCCTTTGTATGTGAAAAGATCCGGCTTGTAGTATATAGTTCCCGTTAGCCCAAACCCGTTCAGTACTGCTTTCAAAACTTTGGCGACAGATGATATGTAGCCGGGAGCGAAGGAGGTTGGAGCATACATAATTATGGGAAGATAGGCATTATTGATTCTGCCTTTTTCACATAATATTTTTGCGTGGTAGGCCAGTCCCGATTTCTCCAATGATTCCACCATCATACGAAATATCTTCTCATATAGAGGGCTTGGCACCATGGCTATCCATTTACCCACACTTTCCCAGACAAACAGCTCCTCGAAAATACCAGCGTTTTTGAATCTATCAAGCAACATTCGGATCAATAGTGTGAGCCCTTCCTCTGAAACACTAATGCCCTTAGCTTCCAGCCTGTCCCTAGCTATCTCCTCCAAACATCTTACCCATACTTCATCTTTGTAGTGACCTTCCCCCGCCTTTTTCTTTGCCTCATCTAAGACAGCGTTAGCCTCCTGTTCGACGAGCTGCGTAGCCTTATGTCCAGCAGGCGACGAGTAGTATAGCCAACCACCATCTAAACTGAACCCAGAACCATACATACGGTTCAAAAGTTTCTGGACGTTTTTCCGGGTTTCTTTGTCCAGCCCCTTAAGCCTGCCTACATGTATGTCCCATTTCCTTATTTGTTTTAATCGGTAATAGATGTTGAAAGCCTGGTCAACTAGTTGTTTTGTCTCATCCAAACTGTTTAACCCGTTTATTTTTTGAAGCCATTCTAGGGCTTCATGTTCCCTGCCATGTGTTAGGGCGTAACCTTGGTGCTTCGCTAGGTGGCAGTCGGGGCATAACAGTCTAAGGGACCGCAAATAAGCTACACCCATGAAGTCCTTGAGAGCTTCGTTCACAACATCTTTTAATTTTATCGTGGTAACCTGAATTGGCCTCCCCTTGTCGTCAAAAATGAAGTATAGCCAATCTTCATCTATTTCGCTCCCCTTCCCACCGCAAACCTCGCATACACCACTTCTGTCTAATGACATCCAATAGGCGCTAATCTTTTCCACTAAGGCAGGGTAGTCGTCCGACATCACGAAGGCGATACACGGCTCCATCCTAGCCAGCTTAGCTAGGCTCAGGCCCCATAGTGGAGAGGGGACCAGCCTCGGGCAGAGTTTAGGGAGCTTTTCGGATACAATATTGTAAGCTTCAAATTTTTTGAACTTGGAGTTCATCACATGTTCAAATTTTCGTTTTTTCGGTTGGGGATGTCTCGTTTTCTGTTTGGTCATTCTAACCACCAAAATGGGGGAATTCCATAACTTGGGTTTTTCCAAGCCTTGAGCAATATGCTAATAGATTTGAAACATGGGTCTCCAGGACCTTCAAAATCAGACGAGATTTTTGATTTCCTAACTCTTAATCTACCATCTAGTAACTCGTAGACAGTCTTTCCCTTTTCTAGTGCGTATTCAACCTCTTTTGCCACGCCCGGGGTCACTAAACTTCTTTTTGCGAGCAACTGTCTCAACCTCCTGACGATTTTTGCATGCCTTCTAGGTGCATATCGAAGATACTTTAACGCGTAGTTCTTAAACTCCTTAGGTGGCTGGAATCGTGAGAATATTACACAGTCGGCTGTATCAATTAATCTAAAACAGAAACTCATTTCCTTTCGCCGCCCTGATTCTCTGAATTCATTATCGTAATCGCGTGGGTTAATCACTTCCACACCCCTACCTAGGAGCATTTTGATGTCCTCAACTGACTTAGCCTCCTCTTCCGTCCCGTATGTCCATAAAGGATGTGAATAAAAGACCCTTATCCTTTTAAATCCTTTTCCGTTATTCTGCCGCGTCTTCCCCCTCAAAGCTTACCACCATACCACGGCGTTGTAACCTATGTATAGCGTCCATGATGACCGCCCCCGAACGCTAGATGTTCAGCTATAAGAAGAAGATCGTGTACCTCCCCCTCAGAGTACTCTCTAAGTGTTTTTCTATCCTCCTTCCAGAGCCTATATACTTCTTCACGTTTCTTTTCCCTGTCAGCAGAACCTAGGTGTTTTGTCCGTTTAAACGGGAGATGGGCAAACTCCTGAGAAGAAAGGACTTCCTCCAGCTTTTTGTATCCCCTATACTTGAGTATGTGGTAGAGGTCGATTACTGCCGCTGATTCCGTAGCATCAACTATCCCCCAAAGGCTGAGGTTACAACGCTTATAGTATCTCTCTCTTAATTACTAGGAGGGGTATGTCATACTGCCGTATCCCGTAGCCCACCACACCAAGCGGTTTGATTTCCGATAGATCCTCATTCAGTTTTGTGAGCAACTCCTTCTCCGATTCTTCGCCCTCATCGTCTAAGAATATGGTTTTAACCGATATACCTTCTCCACTCATAAATTCGCCCGATACCCGCCTGGCGAGGCTTACGGAAAGTATCCGCTCGCCGGTCAGAAACATGTCACGAACCGGAATACGGGTTTCAACATCTAATGTTATTACTCTGTGCCGTTCTTTCCGCAAAAGCTTAAGGATGCTTAAGTTTAATTCTTCAAGAAACAAACCGTTGCCCCCCTCGAAACAGCATTTCATTATTCTGGTCAACCAAGCGAATTATTTCTAAATCAGTAGTAAGATGTTCCTCTATTTCTCTAAAATCTCTTCTCATATAAAGTTCCTTTACGACCACACACTCTTCCCTTTCTGGTACATTGATCATCCCTCTCTCCCTCAATAACTTGGCTAGGTATGCAAGCGTTAGACCTTTAAACATCATACCATTAAGCGGTAAGGCTACCTGCCTGTAGTCGATTGTGAAGAGTTTATGCCAAAGATCGTATATCCTCTGGGCGACACCTACTCTGTATTGTACTCCCTTAAAGCTAAGTATGGGAATATCAAACCGGAGAATATTGAAACCGATTACCATAGCTCTCTGCTCACCGTACATGCGTAGTTCTTTGTAAAACTTACGTATAACCTCCCTTTCACTGCCGTGTTCCCATTCCGTAAATAGCTTCTGTCCGGAGGGATCCTCCTCCACAACCCCGATGGCGATTACTTTGTCGTTTACTGACGGCTCGTCCCCCTTGGAATAAGTTTCTATGTCAAGGTACACCCTTTTCATAATTGTCTGTTAGGTCATGATAAAGTGTATAAAAACATTTGAACAACCCTCATCAGACTTAAACCATTAAATCTTTATGGTGTATGGATGGGGTGTTGACGGTGTGAGGTATTTGAGAGAAGTGAGTTCTTCTGCATTACGGCTTGCTTTTGAGATGCTGTTTGCCAAGGCTTACGTGGACTCGTTCGCAGAGCCGTTAGAGAAGCTTAACCGCCGCATCGAGACAGTAGAGGAAGCTATGGCTAAAATGATTGACTATATACATAGAGAGTTCCCAACAAATGTCTACGACGGCATAAACAGGATTTATGAGAAATCTGCAAAAGAGGCTGACATCCGGAAACGCTACATCAAGCTCTCGCTAGCCTACCTACTGGCCCTGCTGTACCTATCTGTGAGGCTTAAAACCCTTACAGAGGAGGCCGAGGAATACCTGAAGACACATAACAAGGCCTAAGCCCTAGCCCACAACCTTTATCTTTCTAATTGTTTAAATCTATGGAGGACGGTAAACCATTCTAGATTGGATGCCGACTTTCTGCGATTCCTTGTAGTCGTCGGCTTCTGGCTTACGTATTCATAGGTGTCAGCTACGCCACCATGGGGCCTCAAGCCTTCTTCCAAGCCCTAGCCCATGTTGCCGCCATCGCTTCCGTGATAGCCATAGTCTGGATGTTTCTATGGATACGTAGGAATAGGGATAAGATAAGGCGGTCTGAGGAGATCAGGGAGCAGTCCCAGCTAGTCCTAGACCTGCCCGAGAACAGGTACACGTCCCTCAAAATCCCTACGAATTTAGTGGAAAAGCGTAGTGAAATATTCAACATGCTCCGGAGGGCAAGGCTGTACTACTCCTCCGGAGACGAGAGGGCCGCCCTCTTCACGCTCCACAATGCGGTGGCCTCCACTCTAAGCCTCCTCTGCGAGGCCGAAAGCATAAACTGGAGGGATATAGGTATGCGTGGGATGGTGTGGGAGCTTAAGCGCCGCCATTGGATAGACTTCAGCGAAGCAGGTCTCTTCAAGAAGCTACAGCACCTTAGAAACGTGGCGGCACATGAGCATGATAGGATAGATGAAAGGATTGTCTCGCCCGGGGACATGGTTTTACTGTTCGGCTTCTTCGAGGACTACGTGCAGAGAACGTTTAGACGGCTGACGAACCTTTTAGCTATGCAGGGGTCTGGCGGTGGTCTGGATAAGGTGGACTAACCTGTTTAGGACAGCATACGTCTCTCTATCGACATCATTATGTTGTTGTTTTCCACCCATGCCCTAACCACGGCCAGCGTAGGTATCAGGTTGAGCGACCTGGCTTCTTCGAGGTATCGACCATACACGTCAACAGTTATTTCATCGGCATCGCTTGCTGTTGTCTTAACCTCGATTAGCAGTGTTGGGTTGCCCACGGCCACCAGGTCTATCGGCGGGTTAGGGACCACGTAGCAAAGCCTCTTTATGAAGTCTAGCTGCTCTCCGCTAACCCCCTCTAGCCGCTTTCTCCTGATCAGGCTGTAGGACAGCTTGTAGACCTTTCTCCCGGTGAGCTCGTAGTGGTGGGCTACGACGGCCTCACCTAGAAGCCCCAAAACATAGCGGAACCCCTTAGCATCCTTCAATATCTTCATGTATGTTGCTGGGAGCGTTATGTATGGAGCTTTAGAAGCCTCCTCAAAAGAAACCCTATAGGTGTCCCTGTCTACCTTAGTTACAGGGAGTTTGGCTTGCCCGACTTCGACGGAGCGTAACGGCCCCTCAGGCTCCGGCACGTCCACCCGGAGCTTCCATTCGTCGTTAGTGTCCTTGAATACGACGTAGTACTCCTCTCCACCCCTTATCCTACCCCTAATCTGCCTCCTGGTGAACTCGTCGGAGATAGCCGACATGTGGACCAAGCAGTCGAACTCCGGCAGGTCAAGACCCTCCAACGCAACAGGAGTAAATATAACGATTTGTGCTTTCTCCTTAAGGTCCGCGAGCTTGGACGGCAGGTCGCCGCCCATAAAGGTCTCCACAAGCATGATATTTCACATAAACTACCCGTAATAACTAACGTTTTTCGGACACTATGTCATAATGATAGAAGTGGGTTGAGATGTTCCAAACGCACTAGAAAATTTTTATTAAGTTCTGGTGCGGACGTAATAAATGTATGGATGTTCATTATAATGTGTGGCAGCCATATAAATCAACAAGACCCAATTTAATCGACACGAAAACGCCTTTTCAGGTTCTCATTCAAAGAGGAGCGGTGTTTATTATTATAGTGATGTTGATTTATTTGATAGGTTCCGTCAGTGGCTTTACCAAGGAGTTATTACTCACCGAAAGAACAGCCAGCCATGCTCCATTTATAGAACCTCCTAGCGGGTTAGTTATATTAAACCCAGTTAAAGCTAATGCGGAAACATTTGCCTTCATGGACGATGCAATACCTATCAACAGCACAGCAAACTATGGTCTGGAGGATATCTTGGCTTCACAAGTAATGGATGATCCAACGCCTTCATTGCAGGAGACGAGCGAATATATGATGGGGCGCATAGCCGTCTACATTATATTCGTTGAGAGCAGTGGCGAGTATGACACTAATCTATACGATTGGACGAAAACGGATATTGAAAGGGCTTCAAACGGGATTTATTATGCTCTTAACTGGTGGAGAGACCAGTATCCTTTCACATATGCACGGCCAATATTCTATGTTAATAGGGATCCTGTGATAGGTTATACGAAGTATGAGCCGATAGTTCGCTCCAAATCCGTCTATAACCTAGATTCAAGATGGGATCGGAGCATAGTAGAACAATGGGCTAACGAGTGGGTTCCTGATGTTCTGAGTAGGCTGGGGTGCGGTAGCGGGTCCGACCATGGAACTATTGCGAGAAGTTGTGCCCATCAGATCAGGCAGAGCTGGGGGACAGATTGGGCATTCATAATTTTCGTCTTAAACAGCGGTATTGGTACACCGTATTGGGGAAATGTGTTTGAGGGGGTCGTAAGGGCATATGCTTATAGAAACGGGCCCTACATGGTGGTGCCCTTCGGTTGGTTTTACCATATAATGTTTGAGGGGACTAAAGGTTTTGCTAGTACTGTAGCCCACGAGATCGGGCATATATTTGGTGCCACCGATGAGTACAATAATAAACCTGAGAGGAGCGGTTACCTGTATGAGTGGGATAATGACGGCTCAGGCTGCATAATGGACAGTCCGAATGGATGGTGCATATCGACAGGTACTAGAAGGCAGATAGGCTGGGTTGACGATAATTATAACGGATACCCGGATATACTTGAGAATAGGCCGTCCATAATATTGTTTAGCAGTCCTGGTCCAGTAATAGATGCGGAGGAGATAGTCGTTGAAGGCGCGTTCAGACTTGAACCTTATCCATGTAGAAGAGAATACCCTCCATGTAGGTCGGTTACCATAAACAGAGTTATACCATTAAATGCTACGGGTATCCTTACCGCGTTAGACGGTTCCTTTGATACAGCCTATGAGCGATTCCGCCTAATCTACAGACCAAACAAACCAGGTTATCATGCAATTTTAACGTCAGTTATGGATGCCGTGGTGGGAAAGGTCGAATCACTTAGCATTCGCGTTCTCTATACGTATGTAGAGGTGGTGGAGGCCATGGTTGACTACGTGCCAAGACACCCTCACGGTGTGATGCGTGTTGAGGTGGGCAGTAAAATTCCATTACGATATAGACTGGTTTTTGCACACGACAAATCACCCGTCCAAACAGGTGATGTATACATTGGACAGTATAAAGCAGTCCCTCGTGGTAATGGATTCTTTGAAGTTGTAGTAACAAGCAATGATGTGGGAAGGTTTGTATATACGGTTACGCCCGTCACTGAAATTTTAGGCGTACAGATAAGGAAGGCGGTGATGACAGCGAAACCACCCGAGGTAATTTACGACAGGGTAGTCGTGAATCTCATGTCCGGAAAGATCAGAACTGATATAGGATCAGCAGCACCTATAACCTATTTAGCATATTACGAGTATGATAAGTCACAATTCGTAGGCGAAGTTATAATACAGCCGGAATTAACACAAACTAAGGTGGGACGATATATTTATTACGTCTCATCAATTAAAGACAGGCAATACGGTCTCAGTAAATTCTCAAGCAATACGATAGAGGTTATATTTGATAAAGTAATTGTTGAACTATCATCAACACGAAGAGTTGATGTAGGATCCGTTGCGCCTCTGTCAGTCCTTGCGCGGTATGCGTATGACTCTCAACCATTCGATGGAGAAGTCAAGCTATCAGAAAGCCTTGTTAAGAATGTAGTAGGGGAGTTCACTTATAAAGTTTCCGAATTAATCGACAGAAAGTATGGATTAAAAGTGTTTGAGTCCAACGAGGTAAAGATAATCTTCGACAAGGTTAAAGTTGTCATCTCAGGACTCCCGTCGAGGTTACAGGTAGGCAGACAACCCACAGTATTTTATAACGCTTTTTACGAATTCGACAACAGAACATTCAACGGCGTAGTCAGGTTTAACCTCGATAACTTACCTAGCAATCCTGGACCCTATTTAATTAAAGTAATCGAGGTTCAGGATAACCTCTATGGGTTAAAAACCTTTGAAACAAGCGAGAATCTCATAATTTTTGATAAAATCTCTGCATCTCTAACCACCGATAGTCTGATCCCCTTTATGTTAAAGTCTAAGATAAAAGTATGGTATGCATATGACAACGCAACGGTGGAGGATGCGGTTGTGGCATTAGATGGCCAATTAGTTAAAGTGGACGCAGTGGGGACATATGTCGCGAACAGGGTTCAGTTTTTACCTGTCGTTACTTTAAGTGTTTCCGTAAGCAAAGAAGGGTTTGATGATATATACTTGAGTTCTACAGAGATCCATATAGGCAACACTCTGTTCTACATGACCATTACAACCTTATTAGTATTAAGTCTAGGGTTCGCAAAGAAAAAGTCTAAAGTTAGAGGAATTAATCTAGGAGAAGTAAAAACATCACGTAATAGTGGTACAAAAGCGATAAAAAATGCAGGTGCAGCAGGCATGTACAGGGTTATAATTGTAAGGGCTGGCAGGTCTAAACGATGCTTATACTGTGGTAAGGTCTCAGATATTAACTCATCCAAATGTGTGTACTGCGGTAACAACTTCTTTGAAAAAACTGATGGGTTAAAATGCCCTATATGTAATGGTCCACTTGAATACGGTTTTAAGCTAACACCCATGCTCATAGAATGCTGCATATGCTCCTCTTATTTACGAGTTGAAAAGTAGCTTCAATCCTCAACCTTACACAATTCAACTTCAACTGTTCACAAAATTAAGGAGGTGTTTTATTATTTAATGCGATATTTGGGCGATTACTAGTCTTGTTATCGCTGTTGGACAGTATGTGAAGACATAGTAATATTTACCATTCGCAACTATGACGTATCATATTGCTGATGAAGGTGCAGTGAATTCCAAGAGTCCTGAATAGCCGTAATTAGCTGCTAGCCATCAATATTTCCGGAAAGGTATTCAGGCCTACCCCAACCCTAGACATAGGAAGAAGAGGCCTAATAACCTCCCGCTCAAAATCGGTAAGCTCACGAAACGCCATAAAAAACAAAGAAAGAGAAGCTTAAATATTTTTGAGATGAATACTTTATAAAATTTCTAATTACAGCAACCGCACTATATATAGTAAAGTGATTCGCCAACGAATTGTCATTTCGTCGATTTGCTTACTTCAAGCTGTATAGCTAAATATTTTTTCAGTTTTTCTGGATCAACATCTGTTTTCAAATCTATCGTGTAAAATTCCTCATCTTTCCCATAAGTTATTAAAAGTGATTTCCTTTCAAACTGGAAATAGGGGGAGCTAGTTCCTATTGCGGTTATAGTCTCTATCGGTATAGCGAAAACGACAACAGGTTTAGAAGAGAGAAATCCCATCTCTTGTATGAAGACCACCCTCTTAGTGGTAACTACCACCTCCCCAAATAGATATAACGTTCTGATACTTTTAGAAATTTCTCCACTAACGTATGTAAATAGTCTGAGAACGTTGGCACCAACTAAATCCAGATGTACATTATCATTTGTTGAAGGAATCTGAGCAGTACCTGATAAAACTCTGAATATAACTAAAATCTGTTCTCCTTCTTTCATGATCAACCCCGACCTAGAAAATAGGGTGTTATGTCCGCAAAAACTACAATATTTGTTTGCAAATGGTAATCTACCACAAGACGGACAGAAGACCATAAAGAAACTACACCTCCCATTCTTATAAGATTTATTCCTCTCTAGGGTTTGTACAGCTATTCATAGGCCCACCTCACAGGTGTATTTCTTGTATTCGTTAGCGCTCCGAATACTCCTTCTCTAACGCACCTACACAAGTATGGGACTTCATCGTTTACCCAACCCCCTATCTAGCTCCATAGATACAGCACAAGATAGCCATCAGAGGCCCAATATCATAAGCTCCTCACCCTGAGCCACAACCCTATGAGCCTCGTCGAAAACCACTATGTCGAAGGAATCCAGCTTTATGCGGCCTAGGATGTAGTCGTTGTTTAAAGCGATAGCGGTTATGAGCAGGAAATCCCCCTGAAAGCTTGAGAGGGCAAGCATCCTCTCCCTAGGCGGCATAAAGCCCGACAAGATGAGGTATTTAGGCTTTAGGTCGGACATCCACCTATCTATCTCCTTTTTCCAAGGGTTGTAGGCTAGAACCCTCCTAGGGACGACCACCAGAACCCGGCACCTGCCCCTACGCCTCCAAAACTCCCTAACAAACTCCAGAGCAATCCTAGTCTTACCAACACCGGTAGGCGCCTCAACCAGAAGACACCTCTCACCATCAAAGAAAAACCGCTTAACTAGACTGTCAAGAACCTCCTTCTGCTCAGGCCTCAGACTGTTATTCGCCTCCTCCTCTACACCCATTCTCCCTAGCTGGTTACGCTCACGTATAAAAGCGGTTATAAAAGAGACCTATACCTGGCCGACGTCGGCCACCCTACTAGTTTCCAAGCTCCCGCAACATTAGTCCTGCAAATGTCGGTCGGAAACCCGGCCAATACTTTCCCTTCACACCCTATGTAAGTTTTAAATGCTGGTTTCTACGCCGCTATGTGTAATGGTTTACAGAGGCCGTATCTACCGGTTTTGGGTTTGTTTGTTTCTATTCCCGGTTACTACGGTTTAGCCGTCTTGCTTTACTCTTTGGTTAGGCCTGATCCGGATAATCCTTGGGGGGCGCTGATCTACACTTTATCACAGCTTATAGGCTTCATTATACTGCTCCAGATAGCTAGGATGGAAGGTGGAGGTTTTAGGTCTATATACGTTGGAGGGCTGGGTTTGAGGGAGATAGTTCTGGCGGTATCTTTGTGGCTTGCCGCCTTCACTCTCTGGCTACCCTTTAACTACGTTCTGGGTTATTTTGGTATTTCGTGGAGTAGGTGGGGTTATAGCGTTCAGGGGGTTAACGCGGTTCCTGTTGCGGTCTGGGCGCTTGGAGCAGCTTTCTTCGAGGAGGCCTTCTTCAGGGGATACGCTCTAACAAGGCTGCCTAAACTAATCAAAAGCACCGCGGCCTCTGTGGTTGTAAGCGTCCTTGCATTCGCGGCAATACACCTGAGGTTCGGGCTGGCGCTATTCATCTACATGATAGTGTGGGCCACGATAATATCGGCTCTCTTCATGATAACGAGGAGCACTTGGTCCTGCTTACTATACCACGCAGCAAACAACATAGTCGTAGACTTCATCATATACGGAAGGTAGGCGTCAAAACATTTTCATAACACATAAGCCATTCATAATATATGCTCAACATCAATTAGCCTAGCTCGTTCTCCATTGAGGTTGAAGGATTTAAGCCTAGCGGGTCCTTTACATCCTATCCGGCTTAGACTCAATTGTGTGCGGGCGTTTTAATCCAAATACCGAGGCTGCCCAGCGTCCCGGCCTCTTCAGCTATAACCGGTTTAGGGTTTCTTTCACCTTCTCCGCAAATTCCAAGAGCTTCTCTATGTCTCTCTTGACCTCCTCAGTTGAAAGCCTGAGCCTCTGGCCAAGCTGAAAATTTCTCTCACCAGCCTCCATGAATGCTTGTAATGCATCGGGGTCTACGACTCCACCATTATGGAGTATTATATTGCGCTTAGCAACTACCGCTCTAGCCTTAAACGTTGATTCCCCTATCTCGACTCCACACCTTCTCTTAATTTCTTTAGCCAACTTCTTTGGGTCGCTGAATATCCGCCACATATCCCCATCTATGGAGCCGAACTTCAGGAGCCACAACCTTCTCAGAAACTTCTCAAAACAGGAGACGCAAAAAACCAGCAGCAATGGAAGTGATACACCGTAAAGCTTATCAGAGAACTCCTTAATAGCCCTTCTAAAAGGGCCCACTTCAACCCAGATCTTTGCCAGAGGCACGAGGCTCCTAAACCATTCCAGCAGTTCTTTCAGCTCAGCAAACTTCAAAAAATCCATCACAAGCATTATCTCTCGCTCAAACTCTCTCCAAATAACTTCAAAACTCTCCTCACTCAATCTAGTGTGCGGAATTCACAAATATTACTTAAATTTTACGCTGTTTAGGGGCTGTGGCCTTTCTTTACTCCGTGACTTTCTAATACTTTTACTATTAGGCTAACGTTCTACGATATTTTCAGATTCGGATGATTTTTGACGTTGTGTATCATACCAATACTTCCAATGACTCCATACCTCTTTCAGCAGACCTCTAAACTCCTTTATGGTGTTTTTTAGCTCTTCCAAGAATGGCTCGTCTGAGGTATCATATTCTACGAACGCGCCAATCATGTAGGACGGTGGAGGATTACTGCTATCCCATTTCTTACTCCCAGCTTTGTGCAAATATCCTTTGAAGTGGAGGAAATCGTTGGAGGTCTTACTCCACATCCCCATAAGCCTCTTAGCCAATTCTTCGCCAACAATTTCGGGAAGCCAGTCATCTATCAGTCTAGATGGCCTAAACTGTATTTCATCCATGCAATTTTGGAGTCTTAATAGCTTTTCTAGAAAATCACCATCACCTATTTCATCTAAACATTTCTGAAACTCACTAACCTTTTCGGGATAAATGTTGCCGGTCTTCAGAGGCTTTTTAATATCGACACTTAGGGAGTAGGCTATTGCCTCTACTGATATCCTGATGGGCTGGTAGCATAGTGGATAAGCACCGAACACATATGCGGTAAACAGATGGTCCACAGCAGGTCTAACAATTGTTATGAGAGTCGATGGCATGCAGAAACGCATAACTTCCTCAGCGCTATAGTTCCTTGGAATCTCCATATTGGCTATTTCGGTGATATCTACCAGGAGGTTACAGATTTCTTTTAGAGTCTCCCCCGCAACTGGGTTACTTTTAAGAGATGAAACAATTTCGGGAACGTAGACGTTAACAACTTCTTCTACAAGCTTGAAACATTCATTTGAAGGACTTCGCGGGGTTTTGCCTACTTTTGGTAGTAGAGTCCGTAAAAAGTCATTAAGGAAACCAGTCCACCTCAGAAACATAAACAGTAACACCTAGGTAACACACCCATCCCAAGATTACATAAGCTTTTCCCACGGCAATTTAGTTTTATGATCCGTTTTGGATACCGAGTTCGAATGGAGGAAAAACCCACAAGACTGTAGAAAGTTAGACAGGCAAACGCTATGGGTGGAGATAGTCCGCCGTCTTGGGAGGTATGATGTCTTCGAGGAGGAGGACCGAGCCATAAAAATACGTGATGGACATTTTGAAGCTTGTTATACTCATTTAGAGAAAATCGAGAAGTTGTAGCCCTTTCCAGGGGATTAGTTTTTATTTCATGAGTCTGGCTTTTACGAGACATTCCTTAACGTATAGGTTGTCTTTGCGGTACAATAAATTTAAGTGTTGAAACCCTGACCTTAAAAGTTTAAATTTGATTTAGCGTATGAGCTTGCGTTGAGGTTTTTTGTGGTGGTGATTTGGCCTGAGCGTTCAGTCAGTTCTTGCTAGGTATGGTATTTCGTCACCGTCTGAGAAGCGTTTCATCGAGTCTGTTAGGTTTCCGTGGCGGGAGGTTAGTGAGGCTTCGGCTGTTGAGAAGGGGCCTGGCCGGCCGCCGCACTGGGAGATGGTTTTCTGGTGGACTAGGAAACCGCTTATATCTGCTAGGGCTATTATAGCTGGCTGCCTTCTGCCTGCGGACACCAACCCCAGCGAATTTTTGAAAGCTATAGGCATTGGAGGAAAGAGTAAGGCAGCTCACAGAAATGAACTGTTGTATAGGTTTGAGGGTATAAGATTGCTTGACCCATTTGCCGGGTTCGGCTCAATACCTCTTGAAGCCATGCGGATGGGTATAGACGCTACGGCAGTTGAGCTTCTGCCAACCGCATACATCTTCTTGAAAGCTGTGTTGGAGTACCCATCCAAGTATGGTAAAAAACTCGTGGAAGACGTGAAGCGTTGGGGTGAGTGGGTTACTCAGAAACTTAGGGAGGATCCGTTGATTAAGGAGCTTTATGAAGATGACGTAGCTGTTTACATTGGTTCTTGGGAGATTAAGTGTCCTCATTGCAGTCGTTGGACTCCGCTTGTGGGGAACTGGTGGCTTGCAAGGGTCAAAGAGGGAGAAGGATATGGGAGGCTTGCTTGGATGGAGCCAGTGGTTGAGGACAACAGTGTGAAGATAAGGGTTATAGATCTGAATAAGGTTCTGGGTTATGGAGCGGTTAAAGGGGCGCGGGTCTCAGGCTTAAAAATAACGGCTGGTGGGAAAGAGTTTAGGGTTCCGGAGAGCAATATTGAAGCAAGGCGGGAAAAGGCGGTCTGTCTTCTCTGCCACCAACCGATAATGCAGATAGACCCTCAAACAGGGAAGCATTACACTGAAACAAAGGGCCTGCCTCATGAAGTTAGGGAAAGACTGAGAGGTTATGTGAAGTTTGCCCTTGAACTATACAATAATGGCATGGGCTTTGGCATAAACACTGAAATGCCGTCTTGGATAAACGAGGTACCTGCAAGACAAAGGCTGCTTGTCAAAGTCAAAGTTAAACAAGGAGATTTAGAGTTTGAGGCATGCACAGAAAAGGACCAAGAAAGGCTAATAAAAGCAAGAGATGAGGTAAAAAAGTTTTTAGAAGTTAATGATCCAGATATACCAAAAGAGAGACTGGCACCTTACGGTACACAAGCGATTGGAGGGTATCTTCAACCAATAAATTACAACATGACTGAGTGGTACAAACTCTTTAATCCCCGCCAGCTCCTGACTCTCGTAAAACTCGTAAAGCTAATACGAGATGCAGGCAAACAAATAGAACAGGAAAAGATGAAAGTAGGATTGAGTGAGGAAGAAGCGTTCAAATATGCAGAAGCAATAACAAATTATCTGGCATTAGCTTTTAACAAGTATGCAGATTATAATTCAGGTGTTAACTATTGGAATGCTTCACTGATTAGAGCCCCAACAATGGCTGTGAGAGGTATAGCGATGCAGTGGAATTTTTGTGACACTTCGGTATTTATCCATATTACGGGTTCGTTCACACAAACTGTAAAAAACTGCGTTGAGGGCATTTCATACCTAAGTTCTGCTCTCTCAAATGGTACTTTTAGTGTGGGGGTTTTTCTTGACGATGCTACCACTTTAAGTAAGCTTAACTCCCGACAAAAATCCAACCTAATCGTGACGGATCCGCCGTATTATGATGATGTTCCATATGCAGAACTTAGCGACTTCTACTATGTCTGGCTTAAAAGGAATTTAAGCGAGGTAGAGGATAATAGACTCGTGCCGAGGTTTATACGTGGAGCCTTCTTTGAGAAGGTCGGCGATAGCTGGATTGAAGTTCCCACGCAATGGGAGAAGTACGCGTTAAGCGAGGTTAGCCTTAACCCTCCAAGACTTGGCACAACTGCTACCTTTGAAGATGGGGTCAAACATTTTCAGAATCTGCTTAATGCCTCATTTATCAACATGTCCTCTAAGCTAGAAGAGGATGGTTTACTTGTAACATACTATGCCCATACAGATCCCGATGCATGGAAAGCTTTGCTTGAGGCTGGATGGGAAGTCGCCGGTTTCAGGGTTACGAACGCTTTCCCAATCACTACTGAATCAGAACAAAGCGTTGTTAAAAGAGGCAAGCTTTCTATGGATACCAGTATAGTTGTTGTCTGGAGGAAAGGAAGCGAAGGGACAATTGTTGCCTCTGAACTTTATAACCTGATGGTTGAGGAATCAGCAAAAAGGGCTAGAGAGCTCATGGATGTGGGTGCGATAGGGAGGGATCTAGTAATAGGGACGCTCGCAGCATCACTAGCTGTAGCGACGAAATACCGCGAGATAATAGACCTGGGAAAAATAGATACAAAAACCCTTATAGACAACTATGTATATCCAGCAACATACTTGGGCTTAGCTAAAGCACTTGCAACAAAAGCCGAACTTAAAGAGGGCGTGAGACAACCAGACGCCATGTTCTACCTCCTCGTGAAGTCCATCCTACCTGGAGCAAGGAAAAAGACGCTTGATAGCACAGATCTACGAATATTTTCCATAGGGACATCCCTAGATCTTAACACAGCGATGAAATCATGGAGAATTCTAAAAGGAGAGGCTGAGTCGGGCGCAAAAGTAGCCAAAGCCAAATCCTACATGCTCATTGAGCCTCCATCCGACGAGCGCTCAAAACTTGCTGAATTATTAGAGGTCAGGGGAGTTAACCCAGAAAACCCACAAATAAGATGTACTGTAGATGCCTTACATACAATTGAATATTATGCAGCCGCATATTCCCGAGACGACTTCAGGCGTAAATTCGAAGAAATTACAACCACATACCCATCATATGCTGAAGAAGCTTTAACACTAGCAAAAATCCTGGCAAAAATACTTCCAAAAGAGGACCCTGAATGGGGTATATGCAAGAGGATATTGGAATACTTATCACCCGAACAAACACGTCTTTCCAATGAAAAAGGTGATTAAAGGATGGGAATATTAAATCACTTAAAAAATGGCTTGTTAGAGGTTTGGGAAGACATTTATGACGCGAGGCTAGACGACAAGGCAGCACCAGACCTCGGAGACATACTGAAAGGCGAAGAGGAACCAATTTACTCAGATCCAAAAGAGTTCTTCAGTAGAACCTATTTAACTAGATCCATGGAAGAATTAATAGAGGATGTAGCTGATACACTTAAAAATGGAAAGGGCGGGGCTATACATTTACTGACTTCACTTTTCGGAGGAGGAAAAACCCATACACTAATAGCGCTCTATCATGCATTTAGAAGCCCAGAGGCGCTTAAGGAGGTAAACGAACGATTAGCAGCCAAAATAGTTGAAACAGGGAAACCGACACTAATAGTTATGGATGGAAGCAGAACAGAGTTTATCCCTCATCCAAAAGAGCCATACAAAGTAGAAGGATTTACAATCAAAACGATATGGGGGATGTTAGCATACCGGCTCGGCGCATACAGCAAGGTTAAACACCTAGACAGCGAGACGGCTCCAGCTCCAGACGTAACCCTTTTAAAAAGCATCTTGTCCGAGACAAAAGAGCCCCTTTTAATCCTAATGGACGAAATAATACATTATCTCTTCAATGTTGACAAATCCCCCGAGCTCAAAGACTATGGGAAAAAAGTCCTGCTATTTCTGGACTACCTCTCAAGAGCCGTAGAAGATACACCAAAAACAGTCCTTGTTGCATCAATACAGGCTGAATACAGAAAAGTCGATGGCCGGAAAGGGCTGGTGGAAGAAGAAATTTTCAAGGGCTACGCAAGCATGGCTCTCAGAAACCTAACTAGAGAGTCAACAAAAATAAAGACTCCGGTTTCACCGGATGACGTTGCAAAAGTACTTCAAAAAAGAATATTTAAGAAAATCCCTGAAAATGAAGCTTGGCGAGCAAAAGACGAATTATACAAGAGATACCACGAACTACAAGAGCTCTTCGGGGTAGAACCCGAGTGGCAATACTCAACAGAAACAGGTAAAATCATCACAGCCAAAGATACATATCCATTCCACCCAAAATATATTGAAGTTTTGCAGGAATTCGTAACAAGAAACAGAGACCTACAAAAAACAAGAGATGCCGTGAGAATAACCAGAAAAGTAGTAAGACGTTTTCTACATCTCAAAAAGGACTCAAGCTTCATAATGCCATGGCACATAGATATGAAGGACAAAGATGTAAGGTCGTGTATACTAACACAGAACTATAATGAATTCAGGGACGTGGTTTCCCGTGACATAGTTTCTGAGGAGGGCCGACTGGGGTCGGTTACAGAGTGTTCAAAAAGCGAACTAGCTTATAGAATAGCTACAACGGTTCTACTTAAAACTTACACGTATGAGACGTTTAAGGAACCTTTGAAAGTTTTTCCGGATGTTAAAGAAATAGCGTTAATGGTTTATGAGCCCGAGACTTTTGCGGCGGAGAACCTAAAACCATTGGACATCAAGGACACACTATCGGAGATGGTTAGCCGACTTCCCCATTTTACATCGGAGAGCGGGCGGTACTGGTTTACACCCTTCCCGTCAGTCATAGAATATGTAGAGAAAAAAGCTGCTGAAAAACTCAGAGAACCAAGGCTTGATCTTTATAGAGAAATCACTGAATGTGTTGAAGGTATACGGGTAAGGAAGGAGAAAAGGGGTGTAGAGGAGGTCGGTGCAATATTTGATGAAAATAGTACCCATGTTTTAGGGTATGGTGGGATATCCGAAGAAGTTAGGATTAATGACGAGCCTAAGCCGCGACTTGTAGTCTTGATAAAACCTGAAGTAAGCGAAGAAGAAGTTAGAAACTTGATCTTCATGAGAGGAAACGAGGGCCGAAGAACCTATAGAAACACGGTAGTCGTAGTTTGTCCAAACCAACAAGCAGATTTCAAAGCTCTGCTAACTTTTGCAGCTAAAGTAAAGTCTGCAAATGAAGTGATGGAAAGCCTTGCCGAATACTACACTGACAAAGACATAAGAGATTTGCAACAGAAAAAACTAAAGGAGTACATTCAGGACAATACTCGGCTTTTAAACGAGCATTTATTAACTGTGCTGACACGGATAGCCTATCCAGTAAAAGAAGCTGGAAAAGACGAAATAAAGTGGACAACGACCTCTGCCGCCTCAGCTATTATACCTCAGGTAGAAGCGGGACTGCGAAACCCAGCCACAGGTCCTAAAATAAGGACCGACATTAGCTTTCGGGACTTAGCCGACTTCCTGAAAAAGAACCAGAATTGGGACTTAATTGAAGGAACAAGTAGATATACTTTTAGAAACATCTTAGACACGTTTTATACCGTAACATCAGCCCCCCTAACTACTAGACAAACCATTGAAGAGGCAGTAAAAAGTGGAATAGAGACCCTTGATATTGGAGTCTTGATGGATGGAAAACTGTATTGGAAACGAATAGGGCATGAGGATGGGGTGGAAGTACCTTCTCGACTTAGTGACAATGCGGAAATTCTACCCTATAAAATAGCAGCTGAAATAATGAGGGAAAACCTCCTAGCCGAAAGTGGTATCAGAAAAATAGGGAACGAAGTACATGAGATCTTGTTTGAGGTTGAGATCTTAGGCAAGAAGCTGAAGCTCGAAGACCTAATCTATCAAAAAGACTGGGAAAAAATACTAAAGACGGGAAAAGTTCTGAAAGAAGAGAGAATAATTGCAACAAGCTTTATAATAACCCTTCAACCAAGCTCGTTAACAGTAAAAGTGGGTGAGCAGGTAAAAGTTAAGGCCATGATTACACCCATAGACTCCTATGATTATCCAGTTAGCATATCGGTCGAAAAAGGATCGGTAAAACCTGAAAGAGGAAAACCCCCACTCGAATCAATATGGGATGTAGGAAAGCTAGAAGAAATCGGCGATCATACATTTAAAATTAAAGCTATAGGCGAGGATGGAACCGAGTCAACATCAACTCTAAATGTTAAAATTGAATCGCTGGAAGAAGAAATCGAGACAGATAAACTTGACCTATCATATGTTGGTGCCAAAGTGACTCACGTTATTCCTCAGAACCTAGTTTCAATGCAAATGGCAACGGAAATCCTATCCAAGCTCAATCAAGAGGCCGTTGTTCAGCATCTCAACGTAAAACTCGAGGAGAATATTAGCTTATCATGCAAGGACATTGACTCTAAGCTTGCAGGCTACCTAATCCAAAAATTCAGAGAAATCGAGGTTATAATTAAACCCAAAGATACACACTTTATAGGCATTTTGAAATTAAAACAACCACTAACTTTAGACAGCTTGAAGATTACATCTATGACTCCTTTAAACGGAAAAGCATTATTTAAAATTTCGGTGATTAAGAGATGAGCATTGAGACAATACGAGAAATTATTCAAACAAGGTATCAAATTAAACTATCCAAAAATAGGGCAACCTTCACTTGGTCCTCAAATCGGCTTACATCATTAAAAAGTTCTGTCGACTTGAAAACTAGGATTGATCCAAGAGAGCTTACGATGTTAGCGAAATCATTCGGCGGTTTGGTAGAGAGAGATAAAATCATTATTCAAGATCTCGAACAGTATAATCGACTGCTCATATATGCATGCGTGCGAACGTCATTGAGAAGGGCTGAAAACATAAGTAAGCTACAGGCGCAAATATTTGGTATGACTACATGGGACGCTCACTATTGGGCGGCAGCATTCAGAGAGCAGTGGTGGAAAAAAGGCAAAAGTTCGGGTCTTCGGCGTTTAGTTAAAGCGTTTAAACTATTTTTTGAGATCGATTAGGCGAAGAGCTATGGAGCTAAAGGAGGCCGTAATAACCCTGCTCACCAATGTTCTCAACCAATATATCTACCATCCTTTGTTCTCTCCGTATTTGAGGACATCAAACGAGAATCCTCCAAGACATTATTTGCATCAGTGTGAAACACTGGCCAGACTAGCCTTGCGGAAACCCATCAGGGTATTAATTGGTGACGAAATAGGATTGGGTAAAACCATTACAGCCATCGCTATAGCAAAATACTTGGAAAATACTGGAAGGGCAAGGAAAACTTTAATTGTCGTCCCCAGAGTTTTGGTTTTACAATGGCGTAAAGAGCTTGTCAGGATGGGTATACCAACATCCAAGATCAGGCATTTAGAAAGAGATAACATCGAGTTTTACAAAATGGTGGGGTTCCCTGAAGGATACTACATTGTATCGATGGATCTGCTCAAGCGAGAGGAGAAAATATCTAGGATCGTGGATGTGGAATGGGATCTTATAATAGTGGATGAAGTTCATAAATTTGGGTATAAGACTCAACGATTCTGGAAAATTGGAAAAATGCTGATTGAAGGAAAACCTGCTAGAAACGTCATTTTTCTTTCAGCTACTCCACATCGAGGAGATCCACGGGATTACATACTACGCTTAAAACTGCTTGACCCTTATCTTGTCGAAGATTGGAAAAACCTCAACAGGCGGATATTTTACGAAGTTACACATGGCGCCATACTCTTTAGAAGGACAAAAGAAGACGTTAACAACATATACGAAGACGAAAGAATATTTACCGATGCAAAATTTTATGCAGGGCTTGTTGTGGGAAGAGAGGATGAAAAAGAATTTGTGAAGGAGCTCGTAGCGTTTCTGAGAACAAAGCTGGTTGAATTCGCCTATGAAAGGGGCATAATTAGCGAGAAAGTAATACCATTGCTGGTTATTTTAATATTTAAAAGAGCAACATCTAGTCCGTATTCTGCTTGGACCACGCTTCAGAGGCTTCTGTTAAGAAGGGTTGAGCCAGATTTTCCAAACGAGCTTATTGCAAACGTTGAAAGCTTTCTCGGGGTTGGATACGAAGATGTAGAAGTCGAACGGGATCCTGAAGAAGTTTTCAACGAATTCTTGGACAGAGCATCATCCCTTTTAAGTCAGACTGACATGGAAAAAATACGAGAGCTAGGGGATGCGGCCAGATCTATAATGAAGAAAGGAGATACTAAACTAACAGCTACGATTTCATTATTAGAAGACATAATGACCAAGAGCGACTCGAAGGTAATAATTTTCACAGAATACAAAGATACTCTTGACTATATTATCGACAACTTAAAAAGGAAGCATCCTGAGTGGGAGAATAGCTTACTGAGTCTAAGCTCTGTAGAAACCCGCGACGAAAAGCTATTCAACAAAGTACGTCAAGCTTTTGAAAAAGACCCCAAAGCTAGAATTCTCGTAGCAACAGATGTCATAGCCGAGGGGGTAAATCTTCAGGTCGCTAACATAGTGATCAATTACGAAATTCCATGGAGCTTGATAAAACTTGAGCAGCGAATCGGTAGGGTGTGGAGACTAGGTCAGAATAGAGATGTTGAGTCCTACACATTATTCATGGACAACATCGCAGACAAAGCTGCTTTAAACTCACTGTATCAAAAATTACTTAATCTAAAGAAGGCAGCTTTACATCCTAGACCCATTACAGGTCAGGAGGTTCTTTTCTATTACGCAGAAGCCGCAGATATATCAACGCCTCCCCCCTCTGTATCGTTGACAAGAGACGAAGGGAAAAAGAAATTCGTTAAAGTAACCGAAGCAAAAGCCATAAAGACATATCTCGAGAGAGATGAAGCAGGTCTACAAGAGCTAGTAAGCTCAATTATAGCAGCCAAACAGGAAATAGAGCGGGAAATTTCATCCAAGGGCGTCCTTTACAAACCTAGAACCAGAAAAGAAGTAGAGGACGTTATAAAATTAACGGGTTTTCAAAATCATAAAGAAATTTTTTACACTTTAAGGAAACTCCTTAAGGACTCAGCACCCATAATTGGCTTAAATATTCAGGATGAAGGTGAAGATGTTAAAATCTGGAAAGAATATGGAATGCCTATATACGCAACCACGTTGGACGATTACTATTCTAACCTAACTCAAGAGGAAAAATTGGGCGGAGACGTCTGTATAGTAGCGCATGGAGACAGTGAGGCCTTGGTAAGCCTATTACCGGTTTCGATCAGAGATCGAAGGGATAAATGCCTTTTATACACCGATATAGTTGGTGTTGATATCAACCACGGAAAGGTTTACAGGGGTGCTACCCTACTAAACATTATTTCCAAAGCCATCGCAAACTGCCTAGGAGTAGAGAACCTTGACGTCCGTTCAAAAGAAATCCCTTTACCTATTTACGCAGAGGTTATAGAAGAGATAAAAGTCATAAGCGAAGTTCTTAACACGGTAAATACCTATAAATCACAACTCGAAAGCCTTAGGCTCAGGGATCCAGAAAAAGTGTGGATTAAAAACGCGGACATCGACATAGCGGTATCCGACCCCATAGGATATATACATTTCGTAAAGTTCTCGTCGGAACCGCACAGAGAAATACCTGAAAACCTCAAAAAAGAAATAGAAAAACAGGCTATTGAAAAAGTGTTATCGGAAGAGAAAGCGGAAGGACGTATTCCTTTTTTAATGCCGGAGACGGAACATTACGATATAAAGAGTGTAAACCCTTCAACTGGTGAAATAAGGCTAATAGAAGTTAAAGGACATGAAGGACTGGAAATTTATGCAGAACTCACAGAAGGCGAGGCGGAGGTCGCTGAAAAGGAAAAAGACAGATATTGGGTTTATATTGTTTATGATATAGGAAGCGGAAGACCAAAAGTATTGAAATTTCAGAATCCACTAAGAACTATGAACCTTCAAGTACTTGAAAGAGTACAAAGAAGGTTCATACTACGGCCGAAAGTGTGAGGAGAATGTGACGGTGGAGATAAAAATTCTCAGAGGTGCGAACAGCATAGGAGGCAGCTTTATTAGGATAGAGGATGGTGATGAGACGATCATTTTCGATCAGGGCATTAGATTCGACGTGATGAGAAAGTTTTACTCTAGTTTTATTTCACCGAGAGGTGTGGCCGAGCTCAGAGAAATCGGCGCCCTTCCCAAACCTGAATGGTATGAGGGGGCAAATGCGATCTACATTTCACACATGCACTTGGACCATTTGGGCGCACTTTCAAATATTCCTCAAGAAACAACTGTGAAAATCCCAAGCAACGTCGTCTACGAGAAAATGGAAGAGAAGTGGGGGCGCGTCCCCTACATGGCTTTCACTAGTACCGAGAAAATACTATGTAGAATTGGAAGAGCTAAAAACCCTTCAAACCGATGAAAACAATGTTATGGCAGTTCCTGTTTCACACAGTGCATTCCCTGCATATTCCCTAATATACTTTGGGAGAAGTGAAAACATACTTTATACAGGCGACTTAAGAATTGAGAGCTTTCTAGATCAAGATCAGTTCCGTGAAATTAATAAATCTGACGACTTACTCACATACTTGGATGAAAACAAAGATATAAAGATAGATTTTCTGATAATAGAGGGTACAAACATAGGATCAGACAGAATTCCAATTACCCCTTCTGAGGCAATAAAAATAATAGAGAAGCTGGCTAGAGACAGAAAACAAGTAATAGCTACACTTCATTCACTGGACCTTGAGTATGCCTACAGGCTGGTTTCCATGGCCGATGATATGAAGATGCAGGTTGCTATAGCATCCACCTCCCTAGTGAAGCTTTTAGAAAAGATTCCGCAACTGCCTGCTAGACCACAAATTATAGAAGAATATGTCGGGTATCTTACACCATTTGAAAAAATAAGCATAGAAGACATGGGTGAAAGAACACTAATGCTGGTTTCTTATACGGAGATTGTAGACCTTATAAAAGACCTTAATATGGTGCGAAGGATTTCAAAAGACAGTCTCGCAATAATTTCAGAAACAGAACCTCAGAGTGAGGAAGGCTCGGAATACAATGTAATTGCTAATTGGTTTACAACTTTGGGTATTGAATCATACAAAATAAGAGCCTCCGGACACTATTATCAATATCAACTAAAAACCATTTTAGATAAGGTTAAACCAAGAAAAAGTATAAAACCGATACATACAGAAAAGCCGAAATTATTCTTAAAAATATTGAAGGAATAGTTAAATCGCTCAATTTAAATATAACTAGTGTATTAAATTTTCAATACCAAGATTGCCCTCAGTGAAGTTACTAGGATCGTCTGAACATCCTATACAATCGTTGTTTGCGTTATGTTAATAGGTATGTAACTAAACTGTTTGTCGTCCTATGCGGTACCATTGTCTAATAACCTTCATAGACCCCTAACCCCACCCCAAAACTGCCAAAAGACCAACGACCAGTAACACAGCCACCAGAGGAACGCCAACACTCATACTAATCAGTTAACATGAACCGATTATAAAAATCTGTAATGGAATGCTAACTTGACGGGTTCTTACAGTTCGAAAGTCCTTATTACTGTTCTTCCCATGACCTATCATATGGTTATATGGATGCCAGGGGTGGTCGTAGTTTAAGTTTTTAGGGTTTGAAGTCTGTCCATCTCCACACATCTATCATCTTCACCCTTCCCCTCTTCTCTGCGATGGCTAGTACAGGCCTTGCATCTGCCTTTTCTGCGGCCTCAAGTAGTGGCGCTAGCTCAGCCCACCTAACACCCCTGACACCATACTTACATTCTACGAGAACTACTTCACCACCCTTTAGACATACTAGGTCTACTGGCTTTGAGGCTGCGGCCCTGACGACAAACCATCCCCTCCTCCTAAACATATCCCTAACAACATACTCCAACCTCCTACCCCTACGATAACTCACAAAAGATATTACAATAGATTCGCTTAAAACGTTATTTAGATGTTTTCAGATATATGTTGATAGGTCTTGAGGAGTTGGAGGGTTCCAAGCCAGTCCAGACCAGGCGTCGAATATACTGTTTCCGTTGATGATGGTGGTGTGTGGAGCTGTACATGCCCACACTACACATACAGACACACAATATGCAAGCACATAGTGATGGTTCAGACGGAGCTATCAACACCGAAACCAAAGTATGTAGTTCATCCCATGGTTAGGGATGGTGTTATTGAGGATAGGGTTTATCAGAGGAGGTTTGTTGAGAGGGCCCTTGAAGCTAATACGTTGGCTGTCCTGCCTACAGCTCTTGGGAAGACTATTATAGCTGAGCTTGTGGCCGCAGAGCTACTGCACAGACATCCGGGATGTAGGATACTCTTCATGGCTCCTACAAAGCCCCTAGCATTACAGCATAGGGAGTCAGCACTAAAACACCTCAATCTTGGGGAGGATGAGGTGGCTGCCGTGACAGGTGAAACAAATGTTAGGCAAGATGTATGGGGTGACTCTAGGGTTAGGCTTGTAACCGCCACACCCCAGACCGTCTGGAATGACTACAGGAATGGCTTGGTTAGGCTTGAGGAGTTCGCCTTACTCATATTCGATGAGTGCCATAGGTCTAGAAGCAGGTACGCATATACCAGGCTTGCTGAGGAATATGTAAGGAGATGTCCTTATCCATTGATTCTTGCTCTTACTGCTTCTCCGGGTTCTGAGGAGGATAAGGTTGTGGAGGTTGTTAGGAACCTGTGGATAGAGCAGGTTGTATGGATGTCTGAAGACGATGAGGAGGTGTCAAAGTATATTCCCGGTATTAGGGTTGGATGGGTTAGAGTCAAGCTACCAGCAGAGTATGAGATGATAAGGGACGAGATAAAGAGGATGATTGAGTCTGTTATTGCTAAGCTTCGTGATAGCGGTCTGTTAAGGATGCCTATAGAGGCTGTTAATAGGAAGGTTCTTGTGGGTTTGATGAATAGGCTGAGGGCCGAGATAGATTCTGGTGTTAAAGGACCAAACATACACTATATGACGCTCTTATCTGCTGCGTTAAGCCTATACCATGCTCAAGAGCTTATCGAAAGCCAGCATGTACACAGCCTAAAACACTACCTAGAGGAAATATCCAGGTCAGAGCTAAGAAGCCATAAGATAATAGCCTCTTCACAAGATTTCAGAAACCTAGTGAGGAAGGTTAGCCAGTGTACAGTAGACCACAGCAAGGTAGATGCTTTGGCTTCAACGCTTGAAGCCCACTTCGCTGAGAAGCCAGGTGACAGGGTTCTGGTCTTCGCAAACATCAGGGCCACGGCTGAGGTCTTGGTAGATAGGCTTAGGGATAGGGGTTATAGGGCCGCGTTATTCATAGGTAGGGCTGAGGGTAAGCATGGTCCTAGAATGTCTCAGGATGAGCAGATGAGGACTTTGAAGGCCTTCAGGGAGGGTGTGTATAATGTATTGGTTGCTACAAGTGTTGGTGAGGAGGGATTAGACATACCAGAATGCGGACTAGTAGTATTCTACGAGCCAGCGGTATCAGGAATAAGATACATACAGAGAAGGGGAAGAACAGGGAGAAAGCTACCGGGAAAAGCAGTAATACTAGTAGCAGACAAGACAGTAGACGAATACTACTTCAGAGAAGGATACAGAAGAGCAAGAAGAATGGACAAAATACTACAGCAGGCATCACAGAAAACAGTTAAGATAGAGAGGAAAACACCAAGACCACCACCAGGGACACAATGGCCTTGGACAAAGACAGTTGAAGAACCTGAACCAGTAATAGAGATTGATGTTGAACCTAAACAGGTGTCGGAACGGGGGATAGTGAATGTTGAGTCTAGGGAGGAGGTTGTTTCTGTTGAGAGGCCTTCAAGCAGGGAGCTATACTACTGCCGCAAAAACATATACGAGATGCTATTGAAAGCAGGAGATAAAGGACTAACGCTTCATGAGATAATGGAGAACATTTCATATAGTCCTGAAACCGTTAGGAAGAGTCTAGGCAGGCTTGAGAGGGATGGACTCATAAAGAAGGTGGGGGATAGGTACGTCACAACAGCGGTGATAAGGTCAAAACCACTAACAGCAAAACCGCAGGGAAGAATACATACGATAGCTGTTGAGAAGATATATCCTGGGTTTGCTGTTGTAATGGTTGATGACAGCTTCAGGGCTAGGCTTGAGCCATCGGCATACAACGGCCCAAGAGACCTTATAAGGAAGGGGAGAAGGTTCAAGGCAAGAGCAACAATAACAAAGATAGAGGACAGAACAACAGTCCTAATACACGACGTAGTGGAGGCATAACTATACACACCTTCTGCCGTCATACATCTATAAACAACATCCCTCTATTTTCGCCAGGCCAGTAGTAATATAAGTTAAAACGCCAATTGTTGTATGGGGTAGAGCGGGGGGTCTCACCCCTTAACGTATTTGGCTGACCTCTTACGTAAACAGTAAAGAGATTGCTCGTCCTCTTTATAGAATAGCTCTAACTTACCGTCTTTAGACACCTTATAAGTAGCTATGATCCTATTTCCCTTCGTCGGTAAATAGGTCGGTGAAACCAGACCTGAGATTAACCCTCCTGCTGAGTCTGTAACCCCATAGCTAAACCCATCCGTATTATAGCCCTTTATATAGACTGTTAAATAGCTCTTCTCTGGTATCTGAGGCTCGTTTATAACGGATTGATACGTTGTTGGGAATAGATAGAGCCCCCTATGACCATATACCTTTAAGAACGTCAATGAGAAAGAAGAAAGGAAATAACGATAAAGACGTTCAGCTCATCCTTAGTATCTCGTTTTCAACCGTGTAGAAGGGGACGTAGCTTTTGTCAAGCCAAACAACCTGCACAAGGTCTTGTACGGCGGCTGTTGTTGCAAGCGGTTCCTCTGATGTTAG
>Ga0079997_118698_pt1 | contig 32260 bp, 31 predicted proteins | sample PerSpoCPS_CMetaG_FD_69200 | JGI IMG/M metagenome (GOLD analysis project Ga0079997, IMG submission 69200) | Archaeal communities from Yellowstone National Park, Wyoming, USA - Perpetual Spouter C (PS_C) MetaG (SPADES assembly) (version 2) | ecosystem: Environmental > Aquatic > Thermal springs >... | reverse complement strand
GGCGACATTTTAGCCGAGGGCAAGCCAAATGAGGCTCTCGCAGAGGCATGCCAAAAAGTCAAGCTTATTTACGGCTGGCATGATGTTTGCAATGTGTCTTGGTGATATGTCTGGCATAGCTACAGTTATCGTACGGTTCGGCAAGGGTCCCAAAGCCGAGACGTTGTACGCTGGCCACTGCGAGGCGACCCCCGAGGGGATTAATGCCCTCTTGGGGGTCTCGCCTCTGGTGGGTCGTCGAGCCCTAAGAAGGGCGGAGCGTTTCGTGCCAGTTCCGAGTACTGAGCATGACGAAGTTGTTCCTATGTTTGTGGCTGTCATAACGGAAAAACCGAACAAGGGCTATGTACGGGTTTGCGCATAGAAGAAAAACTCTCGAGCTTTTTGGCGGCTATTATGCCGAAGCGACGAATGATGGAACGTTCTTTGTCCGTGATAGGGGGATTCTCAAGTCTCCTCACGAGTACTCGGCTATCAATGTCGTAACGAATCGCTCGTATGCTCTATTTCGGGCATGGGAGCCGAAGATAGACGTTCTTTTTGCCGACCTGTCTTGGTTCCTTGGTGCTGTTGAGGTTTATGTTCTGGGATACATTGGCGGCAAGAATGGGTTTGCGCTGTTGATGGTGGTAACCGAAGATGGCACCCACGTCATAACGGACAATGGGCGGGATATACTCTACATTCAAGGTTTCCCCCGTATCTCCATATTTGGCGACCGCTTTCTTGTAGTTTATGACCCAGAGCCACCTGGCCCATATGCTAAGGTGTATAACCTAAAGGGTGAGCTTGTCTCGGAGGGATTGCTTTGGGAAGCCCAAAAAGAAGCGCTAAGCAAAAGTGCTAAGCTACAAAGAACCTAAACCTATACGGCCATGAATAAAAAGTACTACCAAGTAGTCATTGAGCTAACTGGCTCAAATAAAAGGTTTGAGTGTATAGAGGAAGCATTTGATTATGCCGCTAAGCTTGCAGACGAAACTGGCTTTGAGGTTTTGGTTGTAGAGAGAGACCCCAAAGCCAGCCGAATGCTTGATGGGTATATGCCCATAGGGCTATTTGAGGGCTCGTCAATGAAGTATAAATCACTTCGTTAATATGGCAGGCCGTTTAGATTGGCATGGATTTTGCCCCACGTCAGGCATGCGCAACGTGAACGGCAAAGAGTACAAAGACCTAAAAGAGCTTGCTTGGGACGTATACGGGCACGAGAGCTATGAGGCCGAAATGGCCCTCCGCTATGTGATGGAAGCCGTGGAGCATTGCTTCAAGCCCAAGCCGAAAGGCGACGAACGTGCGGAAGGCAAAAATCTGGAGGAGGCCCTATGAGCAAGCAATACATCACAGCCTCCAAGATTGCTCAATTCCTGTACTGCCCCTTCACTTTTGAACTGGATGCAGCTGGGTATGAGCCTATCGAGCCTTACATCCCCGCTGTCGCTTCGGGTTTTGCCCTTCACACAGCATTTAGGTACATGTGGTTCGGCAATTCTCCCGAAGATGCTGTGGAGGCGGCCGTTGCTGTTACGGATATAACTATGGGCGGCGGGATAGATGAAAAAGAAAAGGAGGCCATTTTGCGGCGTGCCAAAGCTATCCCTCGGTGGCTTCTTGAGGCCGATGATGTAGAGGTTCTAATAGAGAAAGAGATACCCAATACTGACATCGTCGTAACTGGCTATATTGACGCCATTGTTGGGGATATGGTCGTTGACATCAAGGGGGTTACGAGGATGAAGAATGAGTTACCCCCTACATACCAGATTCAGGCTCAAATTTACATGTATGCCTCAGGAAAGTCTAAGGCTTCGTTTCTTTTGCTTGGTCCCAAAGGTGAGGCAGCCGAATTTCGCATTGATAGAATGGCTCCCGAGGCTGTCGCCGAGATGTTGGAGTATTTTGCTCGCTCTATGGAGCAGACTTACAAACCCCCCACGGGCCTGACAAATTTCGCCTGTGGGAAGTGTGCGTATCAATACGCATGCCCATTCTACAAGCTACTGAAACAAACCCAAAACCCTGAGTGATATGACGGCAAAAACGAAAGAAGAAGGACTTCGAATTGTGCGAAAAGCGCTTGAGAAGGCGCAATCTCCTGATGATGTTAGGGGCAAAGTTATGGCGGTTTTCATTACATCCACGTCGCCTTGGTGGTTTGCCCCTCCTGAGTACTTGGAGTACCTTGTGCACCAGCTCATCACGCTATTCTCCTACAAGTTTGAGAACGAGCGTATGAGCATCCCCGCCAACATGGTGTATCTTATGGCGGCCGAGAGGGGAGTTCCGTCCATTCTTCTGCATTGGCGGGTGTACTTGTCTTTGTACTCCCCCTATGTCAAGGGGTGGCGGCTCGAGACCATCAAGGACGATAATGGGAAGCCAATCGGGATGGTGGCCGTCATCATTGACAAGGACGGACAAGAATGGCGATGGGAGCGCTATTACGACAATCACGCCTTGGTGCCGAAGTGGAAAAACAAAGAGCTTATGTTCGCCAAGACTATCTTGAAGGAGGCTTTGGCTATTATGTTTCCCCATCTCAATCTTTTGCCCCCGCTGTCCATGGTCGAGACCTATGACCCCGACGATCTTGTTGAGGGAACTCGGCCGAACGGAACTGTGGTTGCCCATGATAACAATCAAAGCGGCGAAGCTGGCGCTGTCAATCAGGCCGATTTGCGGGCAATTAGCGGAGAAAATGCTCCAGGAGTAGCTTCCCCAAAGAGCTCTATTGATATCATCCGTCATCTTGCTGATGCACCCGCTCCAGAGGTTAGAAAGGAAAAGAATTCCGAAGCTGAGCTGGTTAGAGAGGCACAGGAGTTATTCCAATCCCTAAGCAAGTTGATTGGTTATGAAGAGGCTAAGAAAGCGATATCGGATATTATACGAGAGTTTGGGGCTGATAGGTTCGTCGACCTTGATGTCTCTAAAAAGAAGTGGGTTTTGATGTCTGTGGCCAATCTAATAGCGCTAAAAGAAAAAGAGTTGAGCGAGGCTCAAACAATAGGTGACGAAAATGATAGTGGAGCATAGAGATGACATCGGTCGGAATGGGGTGGCTCTTTGGGGCCACCCCTCTTCGGCCGAAATGGCCGTCCGTGTCATGCTGGATAATGTACGCAGGCTTGATGGCCAAAGATGGTCGGCACGCTGTCCTTTGCACGACGACAGGGATAATTCGCTTGCTGTGTGGTTTGACGGCAATGTACTCTCTTTCAAGTGTTATGCTGGGTGCGATCCCAAGGATATCACAGACTATTTGTGTGATAGGCACCCAGAATATGCCGACATACTTGGACGAGCTCCAAAACACAGGGAGATGGTTGAGGACGCCAAAAGTTGGTTTCTGAGCTACCTTGGAGTTGGGGCGGACGTCATTTCTTCCTTGCCGATTGCATTCACAAAGGACGAAGTCATATTTCGCTTCCCTGGCATTGATAGGTACAAGGTTAGGCGAAAAGGAGAGAAGGGGGCCGTTTGGCGGGGCAATGGGCATACTCCTGACTTGTGGCCATTACCAGGTCAAGCTGTTGGGGAGGACATAGTCATCACCGAGGGGGAAACTGACTGCATAGTTGCAAGGGCTTTGGGGCTCGAGGCATACGCAATCACCAAGGGGGCGGCGGCGGGTCTTTCCAGTTCGGTTTTGATTGCCCTAAGGAAGAGGGGGGCTCGGCGTGTTGTTGTGGCTATGGACGCAGATAGTGCTGGGCGACAGGCGGCGGCGAAAATAGTCATAGCCGCACGTCAGGCGGGGCTTGCGGCCATTGACCTTGACTTGGTGGCTGAGGGTCTTATTGAGCCGCTTCTTGGCCATAAAGACCTAAGGGATGCCTACAAGTACGGCAAAGGCCAAGATATAGTCGAGGCAATCAGGCATCTCCTATATAGGGCGGACGAGGCTCGTCCATCACATCCACGAAAGCTGGCCGAAATAATGGCCGAAGAGCGGCCGTCAGATTTTGTTGTTGAGGGGCTTATTAGGGCTGGGGGCTCGACAATACTTGTGGGCGAGCCTAAACTGGGCAAATCTCAGATGTCCCTTGATATAGCGCTCGCAGTAGCACGTGGCGAGCAGTTTTGCGGTTTGGCCACAAAGAAGGGGAGGGTGATATATTATGCCTTGGAGGATGGCGAAGATATAGTTCGCGAGAGGGTTCGGATGCGGGGCCTTGCGGGGCTCGAAGAGGAGGTATATGTTGGGACGACCCCCCCTGTCGTAGAAGATAATGTGGCCATTCTCGAGGAGCATATAGACGCCATTCAGCCGACTCTAATCATAATTGATACTCTGCGAGCTATATCCGTATCAGTGGCCAAGAGCGAGAACGAGGCCTCTTTTGCCGACGCCATTTATCGGATAACTAAGCTGGCTCGTGAAAGGGGGGTGGCGGCGCTTATAGTCCACCACACTGCCAAAGAGACCACAGGCAATCCCATCAACGATGCTCGGGGTACATCGGCTATTGCAGGGGCCGTAGACGTCGTGGCTGGCCTATATCGCCGAGGCGAGGGGCTAAAACTGGCATGGCGGGGTCGCTTCGGCTCGGGCGAGATGGGCGTTGTTCAGCATTCAAATGGGTCGTTCAATTATCCACCCTCGGTGGTTCCGTCCGATATGACTAACGCCGATTATACCAGAAGGATTGAGGAGCGGCTGGCCCAGTATTACGAGGCCTGCCGAAAAAGTGCCGATAAGAACGGCAGAGTGAACGTCAAAAAAGTAGTCATTGCAGTTTGGGGGCTGAAAGGCGGCAAATACAAAGAAGGCTCATGGGACAAGACTTATAAGGCCCTTGACGAGCTCGTTAGGCGGCAAAAGCTGCGCAAAAAAGAGCGCCAGTATTACATCATCCACGAGGAGTCCGAGCCCCCAAAAGAACAACCCAACGAATTGGAGAAAGCCAGTGTATCGCAGGAAATACACCATAGTAATGAAAGCAATACTCCAGACCCCAAAGAGAAGGCCAATCCCAATGAGGAATATGGGAGCGACGAGTGTGTCGCCACCTACGGTCCTTATGGGCAATCTTCTGTTCCCAGTTTGTTGAACCCTCTTAGGCTTGATAGAGTGATTAGAATTGACGATGTCCCCAAAGATTTGGAGCACTATATGAGCTGGGCGCTATACGAGCAGGTTGGGGAGCTAACAAACAAGGTGGCGAATGTAGGAGAGAGGGTGGCCGGGCTAATGGCTAAAAAGTTTTGGGCCGAAGTGGAAAAGCTGATTGAGCCAATCAAAGCAGAGGTACGCAAAGAGTATGCTCAGATTTGGGCTAACCCAGAAAACAAGGACGATGTAGAGGAGGCCGTAGAGTTGCTTAGCAAGATTATTCTGGCCAAGGAGGTAGTCTCGTCCATTGACAGCGGCAAAGCCATGCGAGTAGTCTTGGCGACTAAGCTTTGGCGGGATGTCCTTGGAGCACAGACCGAAGCAAGAAAGGCTCTTAGAGAGCTTATGAATGGTGGGAACATCATTCCCGAGCTTCTCCAGCCCATATATGACTTGTCGGACTGGAGTAAGTTGGCACAAAGTTTGCGATTACTCAGAATAAACTTGCCACACTATGAGTGCCAATCAAAAGAGGTCGCTTCTAAGAGAAGCGAAGCTACTCATGGATGCCTCCTTTCAGGGGGGCGGGGATTTAGCTAACAGGGTTAGAGCGCATGTTTGGAGTGCCTATGCCAAGATTGTCAATGGCCAAACTGACGATGCTGCCCCAGACCTTGTGGAAGCCTATGAGCTTATCCGCACCAAGGGCGGGGAAACCGACTACTTTGACTTACTCAAGGCGCTTTTTGCTCTTGACCTTGGCTTATTCATTTATGGTTTTGCCAAGGCCGACGACGAGCTCAGGAAAGTTGGCTGGGCCATTTGGGATGCAAGGAATGATTTGCGGGCCTCGCTTTATGATGCTCTGAACGCCGCTCGGGAGTTTTTGTCCCTCCTGAAAATAGGAGTTACCCCCGAGGCTGCCATAAAACAGGTTATTACGACCGAAGACCTTGTTAAGCTCGAGGAAATCTTGCTTTCCCATGCTGGCACAAAGGAGAGAGTCCAAAATACAGGCCGCAATCGTCAAGGAGCTTAGCCTGCTGGGCTTTCTTGTAATCCATGTTCCCAATCAGGCCACTCGGGGACGCCAAAGGTATTCTGGGCTTTTGCCTGGGGCTCCCGACCTGATTGTGATTGGCAAGGGGCGTATTTGGTTCATGGAGGTGAAGAGGCCTGGGGGCAAGCAGTCGTCGTCGCAGGTCATAGTTCAGCGTCTAATAGAAGAAAGGGGCTTCTCTTACCACGTAGTGCACAGTGTCGACGAGGCGCTAAAAGTAGTTGGCTATGGCTCAGAGTAAGCGAAAGGCCCCGTACTTGGCCCAAATGGGGCATGTTAGGGTCAAGGATGCTTTTGAACTGCTAACTGCCCATAAGGACGAGTACATAGTCAGAGAGAATGGGAGGCCAGTTGATTATAGGGAGGCTATTAGGAGGTACAAAGAAACTGGAGATGAAGCTTGGGTTATGCATGTCCTCGCCTCAAATCTTGGCTATTTCGCCAATGCATTGGCCAAAGTGGCAGCAAAGTATGGCGTGCCCCCCGAAGACTATGTGGCGTTTGTGTATGAGGGATTGCGTAGGTCAATGGAAAAATGTGATGCCTCGAGAGTTAGGCTGTCTTACCTTGCGGCTGGAGTATTTTTCATTTGCCGAAGGGTGGCCGAGCACGAAGTTAAGCGCAAAGCCAATGAGGTGGATGCTTATCTGACTTTCCCCGAAGGGGATGAAGATGGAGATGACGAAGTACTCATGGACTTGGACACGTGGCTGGCCCAAAATGGCATTTACGAGGTACCTTTGAGTGATGAGGATACATGCGAGGCACCTGACGAATGAGGTAAGGATAGAGAAGCACGAAAGCCATCCCCTACGCTACAAGGGAGTTTTGTTCCGATTTGGCGAGATTTCCCACAATCGGACAATGGTGCGACCTGGGGCGAGGGTTCGGGCGGCGGGCGACGCAATCCTTGTTGACCACGAATACCCCGATATTGAGAGTTATAAGCCCTATGGTCGTATTTTGGCGTTCTACAAGAAGGACGATGCTCTTCTCATTGAGTTTGAGCTAACATCTCCTGAGGCCGCCAAACTCGTCGAGAACGGGGAGCGCAATTTTCTGTCTGTGTCGTGGTTTAGTGACGGATATGAGGTCAAAGAAGACCCGCAGCGAGGGCCATACCTTGAGTTCTACGACATAGTGATTTACGAGGCTTCCCTCGTGGCCGACCCAGCATTCAATACCTGTGTAGCTACATCTGAGGATGGGCTGGCGTGCCTATCCTCCTCGGTGTCCCCCGCAAAGCCTAATGAATGCCAATGCAAAGAAAAGTCGGTATCTTTGAGTGATATGGCGTACAAACATCAAGAAGTCACTCGTGAGGAGTTTGAGGCCCTGAAAGAAGAGGTCAAGCAAGCGCTGGACTCAATTGCCGTTCTTGCGGCCGAAGTCAAGGCGCTAAAAGAGGCGATATCCACCCCGCCGACGGAGGTGGTTGCGGAGCTTAAGCAAGCCAAAAAGAAACTTGAGCAGCTTGAGCTTGCACTTAGCAATCAGGCCAACGAAGTTAGCAATGTCCTGCAAATGGCAAGTAAGCTGCTTGACATCACAGACCGAACCTACAAAAACCTGCAAAACCTGCTGGCGAAATGAACAGCTGGGAGGAAAAAATAAAGAACCTTGAGCAAGCCGCCGAAGACCTTGAGCGGCTTGCTATGGCCAAGAAGGCCGAAAACAAAGAGGATGTGGTCAAAACCTTGGCCACTCGTGGAGCGCTGCTGAATGTAGCTCGCCACCTGCTTATAGGACTCCGTCAAGAGCAAATGGGCATAATCTCTGCTTCGGCTCGCAATCTTTTCGCTCCTCAGGTATTCACTCACTCCGTTCTGGGCACTACACGGGGCATAACTTCTGACTTTGACTACTATCAGAAGGCCGATGCCGACATTCGTGGCGGCCAGCGCTTTATGGACAGGTTCAGCAAGCGCTTCGTTGGCACTAATACCACTCTGAGGCGCATCCGTCCCGTTCCTACGGGCGCTGCTGGAGATGTCGCCGAAGGGGCTCCGAAGCCGACCCGTTCCTACTCCTTGACTGAGGCTGACTATCAATTCTCTAAGCTGGCCGTCACGGATACGATTACCCATGAGATCCTTGTTGCTGACTCTGGGGAACGGGCGGCCAATTTCATTGTGGATGCACTCGTTGAGCACGTAAAAGACGTTCTAAATCAAAGGTTTATCTCTTACCTTGCGGCCAACGGCACAACATTCAACCCAGCTCTATTTGCTGGTTACCTAAATATCCCATCTGGGGCAGCTCGTTGGCACGACCTACTGGCGGCAGCTCAGCTTCAGTTTGAGCTAACCTTTGCCGACCATTTCCTTGACACCAAGTACGGGGATATAGTTCTGGCACCTGCGCCAGTTTACTGGGGCATTCTCCAAGACAGGAAGGCGGCGGGGTTTGAGCTTTATTACGACAGGAGTCCGCTGGCCGACTCCCTTTCTATCGACTCAATCTGGAAGGACTATACTGGCAATCGCCTTATCCTTGCGCATACGGATGGCCTGACAATAGAGCTCGTTGACGAAGTCCAAATCTATTACAACAAGGTTGCTGATGCGGCCGAGGAGCGTAACTTGTATCGTGTAACCGTTGAGGTGTATTATCGCTTCGTTCCAGTCAAGGAGCCTGTGCCTGCAATCGTGATTGACGACCCACGGGCGGCTCTTAGTGCAATTGCGCCATAACATGAAGGAGCAGTTTAGGACCATCTTAGCCCATATAGACTCTCGCTTGCCGTCATACTTCCTCGCGAAGGGGGGGCGTCTTCAGGTTGCCCCCCTCTCGCAGGAGGAGTACGAAAAGCTGATTGCGAATGGCTATGAGCCGTTGGGCGATGGGGATTACACTAAGCTTGACAAAGAAGTCCTTGGGGCGCTAAATAAGATACTGGATAGCCTTGGCAATCGGGCGTTGTTACTCTTCCCGCTTGCAGTTTCTGCAATCTTGGCACACGAGGCAGGCCGTGAGGGTTCTGAACTACACAAGGCGCTACGGGGCCAGCAGGAGTCTTTGGGGAACAAAGAGGCGAAGGAAGATAAAAAGCAACGTCGTAAGAAAGAATGAGCCACATTGACAGGCATATACCGGTAGCCACAAAAGCATACGCCGAGGCGTTCATTAGGGACCAGTTTGGCTTTACCCAGCTATCGCCAGTTCATCCCCTTCACCCAATGCGGGAGATTCCGACTGTTAGAGTCGGTTCCCTAAGGGAAATGTGGATTGCGGCTCCAATCGGCATTGACATCCCAAGTCAAAACGCAGAGCTTGATGCTTTAATCTACAATGCGGCTCCCTCGGGCGCTCCCAAGCCTGTTCTTACTATTAGGGCTAAAATTTTCGATAGGGGTCTAATCAGGATTGCTGCCACAACGACTATCCCCGAGGAGATAGCCCTTGTAGAGGGAGCACTGGATGTGGTTAAGGGCCTTGTCTGGCGGCGTGTAGACGCTTCCGAAGCCATTTTGTGGTTCTACATATTGGGCGGCCGTTCTGCTACTCTTATTCCACCTCAGCCAGTCCGTTCTTTTAGGGAGCTGTTCGCCTTGGCTCGTACATTTCTCTCGAGATTGGCTCCCTACTCTACCTTTACAGCCCTTATGCGTCCGATTGCCTACGGGGCGGCCATACTCGAGAACTCTGCCGGGGTGGCCCAGAACTCTAACTACACGGAGCTACAAGATGCCTCTGGGTCAATGTTTATTGTTCCAATAGCCTCTGAACACGAACCAGGCCCTATGAATATGGTCATAGTTTATCCCGGCTTGCTAATGAGCCTTTGTAAGAGGTACATTTACGAGGCCGAGTTCGTTGAGCGTGTGGTGGATGAGAACACAGAGCGCAATGTCCACAGGATAACCTGCGAGCGATACTTAGCTCCAGTTCTGCCGTATTTCTTCTATTACGGGGCCGATGACAAATACATCATTCCCTCCGTTGCTATTGATGCCTCAGATGCTATCAACGAGATTGCTTCCAGATATGGCGGGGATGCCCTGCTCAACCTGGAATATGCTGCTCTGACAAGCTAATGCTTATCACTCCTTCTGATTTTGGCGGCGATTATAGGCTATTCAATGCAAATAACCTTGACCCAGACACAATTCAGGCGATAGACCAGGCGCAGGCGGAGCTTGCTAGGGATTTGTTTCCTGTTGGGCATTCGTTCATCACTGGCAATCTTCCGAGTGCTCCTCCCAATCTCGGTCTTCGTGCGCTCGGACTGCATAACCTATTTGTTCCCTGGGTGTTTTTGCGTCTTGAGCTGGGCATACTTGGGGCGGGCGTCAAGAGGGCTTCGGACGTCCCAGGGCGTTCCCGTTTCGCTTCAGGGGCATTCTTTGCCATTGCTCGGCAGTATAGGTACTTCCTCGATGATTGGTTACCCTATGAGGGATATATAGAGGGCATTGCCTCATCGCCGACTGTCTTGAACATCCCCATCATCGCTTCGCAAATCTTGGCACCTGGGATGGAGATTGAGATTAACTCCGAGAGGTATTCTGTCGTTGCATCCTCTACTGGACTTCTAACTATAGACCCACCGCTTCCGTTGGGAACGGGAAACGTTAGATTTCGCCAGCTTTCTCTTAGGGTCAATAGAAAGTGGAATTACCTTTGAGGTATGGAGTTTTTTAGGCGGCTAAAAGAATGGCTTACGGCCCTTAGAGAGGCAAGAAAAAAGATAGGCCCCCGTCTGGCATCGCTAAATCCAGTTAGCGGGGACGAGATTACCTCCATAACACCAGAGGAAGCTCTTAGGTCAATACCCACGCTTGCCAAGATACATAACCTACTGGCAACGGCTGTCAATCGGCTAAACTTTCACGTTCGCCTTCTTGGGTATATTGTCGACGACTTGAGCTACACATTTGACTATTACTCGGGGGCGGCTTTCGCCGATTGGTACGTTATCGGATATGCCGTATTTGACCATAGTCTCACCTATATCCCGATCTCAACTATACCAGATGCCCCCGTATCTTCGGACGTAATTGTAGTCCGAAATGTACGGCAGCCAATCCAAACAGCCCAGCCCATTCTAATAGCCGCCTATGAATATTACCGAGCTCTTGTTCAGGCAATGAGAAACATGGGGGCATGGAATTTTGCGGTGCTTAGCACTGAAGCCGTTCGGACAAAGTCAGACACCGAGGAGCTAAGAAGGATGTTTGCCGAGAAGAGAAGGAAGGCGGGGGTCGGCGGCATTGAATTTCTGGCCCTTCCACTTGAGTTTCATTCGGTTTCCCCAGAAATGCCAAATCTCGAGCTTGATAAGATAGCCACCCTAATCAATCGTGAGATATGCGACATATACGGGATTGATAGCTCGCTCCTAAACGACCCCGAAAATAAAACCTACAACAACAAGTCTGAAGCCCTTCGTGGGCTTTATACCCATGTTTTGCTTCCTGCGTGCGACCAGTTTGTGGAAGCCATGACGAGAGCATTTGCGGCGGCTGGGTATAGCTACACCTTCCACTACTCTACGGGGGCAATGGAGGGTCTACTTGACGATAAGCGAGGTACGGCTTCCATCCTTATGCAGGCCTATTCTATGGGCCTTGTCAAGGAGAGTGAAATACGAGCCTTCTTCAAGGATATGCTCGGGCGCTATGCCGAGCAAGATTAGAGGGGCGAATTTTGGGTTTTTGGGGCGTTCTGGAGCCGCTTAGGAGTATGAGTGGTATCTTATCTCCTTCTCGGCACTTGCCCCGCCTAAGAACGCACGAGAAACGGCCATTTGTGTTGTTATCTTTATAGTGATGAATACGCTCGTATGGTGGGGGGAAATGGGCGCATCGGAGTCCCCAGATATTACTCTCATCGTTGTGGCCATTGCCCTTGTCGTAGTGATTGTCGCAAATACGGCCATACTGGCATCTAAGAACTTGGATTATAAGTGGTGGTATGGGGCCGTTAAGCTGGCTTTTTACATTGGATCCTTTGCTTTGTCTATGGCAACGGGCGGAGTTTCGGCCGCAATCGCAAGTGTGAGTACTTTTCTGGGCATGGAGCTAAACAAGCTTGCCCAGTTCCTACACATTTACGGAATTTTACCACAACTAAGCAATGGTAGTAGAGCTCGTAAGGAGGCTGAGGCGAGTCAGGATACGGCGGAGCGTTGATGAGATTGCCCCAGGTCAATATCTGGCTTGTCCTCACTGGTGGGCATGGTGGATACCCAATACCCCCCCAGTTTGGCACTTCTACGACGATGAGGGGACTTTACATGCCTGCTCAACGACATACGGGGTCGAGCCTGCCATAATAACGACTTCGGGCGATATAGTGGGAGGCATTTGGTTTGGAGGGCCAGAGGTACGTGTAGTGTACGGTCAGGAGATTGACTCAAAGACTGCCGAAGCAGACAGACCGACGCTATTCATTCTTAGCGAACATAGGACTGAGGTGGAACAGCTCGCCTTCCCAAGTGGGACTGTTTCTGCTGTTCTCGTGGTGCCCCAATCGGCCAAATGGAGCGCTGAACTCTCTTCCTTGATGCACGAGAAAATGGTCAAGTCCATGAACGACATAATGCGTCGGGCGTTTGTTGATGTACTTGATGCCACTTGGGTGCCCCTATATAATCCCAACCTCGCAAGTACGGGGAGCGGACTACCTGGCGAAGCAAACTCACTGATTATGACGCTTCGTTGGCGTTCGTATGAGTAGTGGTATCTTTGAGTGATATGGCAATCCAATGTCGGTGCGGACAGCCTATTGAGGCTTTTGGGGTGCCATCTTGTTATACCAAGATGGCCCCTATTGTCAGGCTCATATTCACCACAAAGGCCAATCAGTTGATTACAGACCCAGCAACACAGCTTGAGCTAAGCCCCGCAAACTCCACGTTTCCTGACATATACCGCTTGATAACGCCTCGCCTTGATGAGGTAACTTCTGAGCGTCCAGAGGCGATCACCGAGGAGATAGGGGCCACTACCTATTATGTCCGAGATGCGGCTCGTACGATAACGGCAACCGTTGGGCAGATTCCGACTGAGTGGGCGCAACGAGTAGCAGAACTTCGTTGTCAGGCTGAGGTTGGTGTGTTTCTCATTGATGCCAATGGCACGATTTGGGGGCGCAAAGTGGACACGCAGACGGGAGTGGCGGGGGCGCCGCTTCCAGTTGTCCCTTCCTCTGTTGACGTACGCTTTGCATTTCCCTCCTACACAAGCGTCCAAAAGCACATTATCTCGTTCCAGCTGCCATTTGTGCTTGCGGACTACGAGATAATACCGCTATGGAACAATAGGGAAGTCCTGAACTACTTGGCACCACAGCCTGTGGGCTTCAGGGTGTTTGAGGACGGAGGTACTTGGGTCGTCTTCCTGTTCTCCAAGTATCATTCCCCCGAAGGCACCATTGTGGTTCCCATTGCAAACGTTGTCGTTCCTTCCGAGATTGAAATCTATGACTCCACTGGGACTACCCTCGTCGCTACGGGGGCCTCTAACCTTGGGGGCGGCAAGTACTCGCTCACGTCTTCGCTAACTTCTGGTACTCAGTACATTCTCGACTGCACAGCCGTTTCTTCGCCTCCAAGGTCTCAGTTTGATTGGCCAGCCATCCGAGTGCCGTTCCGTGCGTGAGGATAGACGATCTCATACTTCGGCTTGAGCGAGCAGCTGCAGCATTACGGGGGGATGGCTATTTAGACTTCTCTAATGTGTCTTTCTCCGCCCTTATCAATGATGGGGGCAGGGTTGAGCGTGTTGAGATAATTAGTTCGGCGTATAGACAAATAGAAATGTTCAAGCGGGGGCTGGTAGGTGCCAAGCCAGCCCCCATTCCTTATTCACCCAAATACCTGAAATGGAGGATATCCAAGGGTTTTCCCCCTACTCCGACTTGGACGCTCGTTCAGCGTGGCGTTCTATATAGGTCGCTTGGGTATTATGTTCGTGGCGGCGAGCTTTATGTGGAGTATGACGATAGGAGAATAAACGCCGTGAAATACCTTAGTATGAGGGCGGGCTTCCATGTTCTTGACGTCACAAGGCCCCACCTCAAGGCTATGGCGGCGGCGATGCGAGCCGCTTCTTTGGCAAGGTTCGTCATGATAATGAGGGGGAAATATGGCCAATCATAGCGAAAAGCTTGGGTATAGGGACTTCTTTGACGAGGCGCTATTCAATCCTGTCATAGAAAACATTCAGGCCCTAATAACCTCACTGAAAAACCTACAAGACACCATAAAGTCTGGCGTCGTTCCTTCGCTGACAGAGCTGAGGGCGGCCATTTCGGCATTCGTCGACTCTCAAAAGGGCGGGGCAGAGCAACTCAGGAAGGTAGCTGAAAACATGAACAAGACCTCCGCAGCGGCCAAGGCGTACAAAAAAATCCAAGAGGAACTAATTCGTCTGACTGAGACAAAGAAGGCCCTTGAGTCCGAGGCGGCTCAGGAGGTGGCGAAGCTACGGCTTGAGATAAAGGAAGCCACGAAAAACCTGAAAATGAATGCCCAAGCAGCCACTTCGGCGGCTCGGGCAGCCGAAGCACTTGAGCTTGCCGAGAAGGCTTTGCGGGGCGAAATAGATGCCAGCGTTACTTCCTATCACCACCTTTCCGATGCCCTTGACAACCTCAGGGAAAGGTACAAAAGCCTCGTTTTGGCGGGACAGGCCAATACCGAGGAGGCGGCTCGGCTTCGTGATGCGATTGCCCAGCTGGATAGCAGGATAAAGAAGGCCGACGCTATGGTCGGTCAGTTCCAGCGCAATGTCGGCAATTACGCTAAGTCGTTCAAGGAAGCAATGACTGAGTTCCTTGGGGCTTCGGGGCAGACTGGGCAAGCCGTTTTGGCCCTGACTTTTGCTGTGGAGCGAGCTCGTGATGCGTTTATAGCGGCGGGAGGCGGCGTTCGTGGCTTTTTCAGGGCAATTGTAGAAGGGTCTAAGGCCCTTAGGGGGGTCGGCGTCATGCTTCTTTTGGAGGGCATTTCCAAGCTGCTATCAGTCTGGAAGGATAGGGAGGCCCTCGAGAATGCCGAGAGGAAACTGGAGTTCACGAAGCAGGAGATACAGCTAAGCAATCAGCTGGCCAGTATAAAGCTACGGCTTGAGGCGATTGACGATAACACTTTGGCTGGTCTCGCCGAAAGGGGGCGCCTGCTTGAGATGCAAGCCCAAAAAGAGATTGAGCTAATCCGCCTACGCCGAAAAGCGGCCGAAGAGGAGCTAAAAAGAGCCGAGCGGGCCATAGAGGACGAAAAGAATAGCCCCATAAACAGGTTCCTGAACGCCATTGGTACGGCTTTGGCACAAATAGTCAAAATGCTTGCCTACATCCCTAAGGGATTGGCAGAGACCCTTTCTGCCCTCGGTGCCGATAAGGCGGCAAAAGCTCTTGGCGAAGTCGCCGACAAGGCTATGGATGCGGCTTCGGGTGTTGAGAAGCTATTTGCATCCTTCGGGGCCGCCAATGTGGCACAGGCCAAGGAAAAAATTGCCTCCCTCATTCAGGAGATAAGCGAGCTGGAAAATCAAGAGGCCGAAATCAGGCAAAGGATAGCGAAATCACAAGAGGAGATAGCTGAGAGACGCCAAAAGCTAATAGAAGACGCCATTCAGGCGCTTAGTGTCGAAGTAGAAGCTACGGCTTCTGCTCGCCAAAAACTTGCAGAGGAGTACGACAAAAAGTTTCAGGCCCTAAAAGAGACGCTTGACAAGTATGAGGCGATTCTTGGGTCCGAAGCAGAGGCTGTGCAAAAAGTTAGGGAGGCCTACAATCGTAGCTTAGAAACCCTTAGGGCGGAGATGCTCCAAAAGGATATGGAGCTAATACAAGAGGCTATTAGGCGCATAGACAACATAAGACGAGATGTGTTTATGGGGGCCCTTGACGCCGAGATAGCGGCTATCAACGAAAGGTTCAATGCTTTTAGGACGCAACTGGAAGAGGCCATAAAAGAGCTTGGAGACGACATGCCCAAGTACTTGTCGGAAATCGGAATGACCCCCGAAGAGCTATTTGCCCAACTGGAAGAGAAGAGACAGAAAGCAGTTCGTAAAGCTATCTTAGAGGCCGCCGAACGAGAGCAAAAGCTTAGGGAGGAGATTGAGATTGCGCTGCTTGAGAAGGAACGTGAAAGGTTTGAAACAGAGGAGGAGTTTGTTCGCTATAAGGAAAAACGCCTTGCGGAAATACAGATAAATGGAGCCAAGGAACGGCTAAACATACTTCGGGAGCTGTACGAAGCTACGGGGGACGAGATATATCGGCTCGAGATAGCCAAGGCCGAATCCGCCATTGCTCAAGCGAACGCTCGGCTAAAAGAGATTGCACTTAGGGAGGCCAAGGAGGCCGCAAAGGCCCAGCAAGAGATAGTCAAAGAGTACATCAAGGCTGTTGAGACGCTGGCTAACTCGCTAAGTGAATACCTCAAAAGCATAGAAGAACGCCAACAGAAAGGACTTCAACAGCAGCAGGAAGCCATCAGACGCCGCATAGGTATTTATGAGGGGCTTGCCAAAGAAGGGGCGCTCGCCGCCGAGCAAAGCATTGCCGAGCTTGAGGCTCGTGAGGCTGAAATCGTTCGCAAACAGGAAGAGCTGAAAAAGAAGGCGCAACGGCGGGAAATGGCATTGGCGGCCATAAAAACCTATGTCCAGCTACTGGACAAAAATGCCCCCTCGCCTCTTGCTCAGACGATTAGGGACATAACGGCTATAACCCAGTTCGTTGCGAAGCTTCCCACGTTCTTTCACGGAACGGAGTTTGTCAAGGAAGGACTTCGCATCCCTGGGGTCGTTAGGGATGCGCTCATAGTCAGAGTACACGAGGGCGAACGGATAGTTCCTGCCGATATCAATCGCCAACTGGGGGGTATAAAGAATGAAGACCTGCCCAAGCTAATACAGGGAGCCCGCCAAGCGCTGAGGATTGAGTTTGACTACGACTCTCTGTCTAATGCGATAGTTACAAGCATCACCGAGGGGAACAAGCGGAAAAAGACTAAGAGGCGGCTATGAGAAGGATTGAGCTGGTAGTGCAAGGGCGTCCCGTCGCTGAGTGGAGTAGGTGGGAGGAGGCCGAAATAACGATTGCACGCTCCGACGAGCGAGTGTCCATCTCTTCGGCTATACAGGGGGTCCAGTTACTGGACGAAGCGTTTAGGGTCGTGGATAGCGCTCTTAGGGCTAATAGCTATAAGCCTATCAGGGTCGTAGTGCGGCATTCGGGGGCGACGTGGACTGGCGTAATAGACCCATCCAAGGCTAAGTGGGGACGCAATAGGATGTTGGTGGATATTGAGATTGATGAGCTTGCCCTGTTTGAGCGGGATGTGGCGGGGCGGATGCCGAGAGTCGGCTTCAACTACACTGTGGCTCTGGAAAGGGAGGGAGATAGGGGGGCCGTTGCGGCTTCTTTGGCGTCATGTCTTCTTCTCCTCTATGCCATCATGAGGGAGGTCAGAGACCTCAAGGAGTTCATTGCAAACGCCGTAGCCCACGCTGCTGGGGGCGCCACTGGACCCGCCGCCGCAGCCGCTTATAAGATTGCGGTCGTCGCAATTCGTGTCGTCTTCATTGCTACTCTGGCCATTGCTCTGTGGAACATCATTGCCGAGCTAATCAAGCTCCTCCCAGCCCCGAAAAAAACGAGAGCACTCAATCTCGGGGAAGCCATTCAGGATGTCGTAAGTGCGGCAGGGTATTCCGTCTCATTGCCCTCCGAGCTAAATAAGATATGGCTCATCGGAGATACGGTGGACACAATAGAAGCCACTGAGCTAATCATACTCGCAGCTCGCTTGTTGAATGTCAAAATCTACATGTACAACAGGCAATTGCGCTTTGCGTCAGCCACGACATCGTTTCCTTTGCATAACTCTGCCCTTGCGGAATTTTACTCTATCAACACCGACGAGTTTGCGGGGTATAACTTGGTTTCTCTGACCAGAGACTACACAGACAGGTTTAGCCTCGGACTCCCGCATGCGGCCGAGATTAGGTTTCGGGGGTATGCTGGATATAACCGAGTGGATATACCTTACTCCCCAGGGCGCCCCAAGCTTAGGCTTACAGAGCTTGACCGACTGGTGAATATATTCTATGACACGATTAGAGTTGCACGCAGAATGCTGAGACAGGGGGCCGACCCTCCAAGCATAAGAACGGGAGTGCTGATAGTCGGAAATGAGTACTTTGCGCCCAAGATTGTGATGGCCGATGCCCTTGACAGTCTGACAGAGCAAGCTGAGAGCGCTCTTCTTTTGTTTATTGCAGATAGGTATACCCCAAAGCTTTGCCGTGTTTATGAGCAGGTTCGCATGCCATTTGTGATATCAGACTACCTCAGACTCGCATCCTCGGGCTTCCCAGGCGTAAAAAACCTACGCTGGGCCATAAACGGCGACTTGGCTCAGGTGGATTATTATGTTGTCGAGAACGTGCAGCCAAATAAAACAGTCAGGCTGATATGATAGTGCGGGAGATAAGCCAGTATAGAGTCTTGGATGCCACGACAACAACACTAACTGATAGACCACTTGACTATCGCCCCATACTTGCTCCCCTTCTTGATTGGGTGTTGGGTATCGTTGAGAGAAGGATAGTCGTTTTGGAGCCCAAAAGTGGAACGTTAGGCTCCCCCGAGCCCAATGCCTTCATGGTGGTAGTTCCATCAAGCTTCTCTGTCGGTCAGATATTTGGCATCCAGCTACTTGACACGGATTGGGAGTCCGAGGGCTTCGCAGTAGGAGATGAGCTGGCGATGGCGATGGGGCCTTTGACAGCCAATTCCATATTCCTACGGGCCACAATACAAGGCATTAGCGGTCAAGTAGCTACTTTCAGGATTAGCTTTGCCCCCACAATCTTAGGTACACTAAATACTCAAAACCCATTCCCGCTTGTCGCCTTCCTTGTCAACGAGCGGTTTGACATTAGGTATGCTCTGCTTAGGGCGGGAGATGTCGGCTTTGTGTCTCCGCTAAATGGACAGCCGTTCTATATAGCTGGACATGCCAATCACATAGAATTGTCGTCGTATAGCGTTACAACTTCAACAAGCCAGTACAATCTACTCCTATATGACGCCTCACAAGAAGTAGCTTTAGACCTTTACTTACCCAATGCCAGAAACCTGAAATTTGTTACCATTGAGATACGGGGAACGCAATTCTACGCTTACAGGACATCGCTAAACCCGACAGCAAATTCCCCTACACAGGCATACCCTACAAGGGGAAGGATAGTGATAGACGCTAAGGCGCCGAATGAGCTAAGAAACATGTCATTTGAGACGGAGTGCCTCCTTTTGCACCCCAATCGCATCGAGGAGACAAACAGCTTCGTCTCGTCAGGCACTCTAAGCATAGTGGGCGGCTCTGCTTCCATTAGTGCTCCATCAATCCCATCTCCAGTCAAACAAAGAGTTTGCTTATTGGGCCAAGACTCCCATCACTCCCTACCCTCGGTGCTAAGCTCCTACGACCTAACATCTCCAACCACTCCCCCTGCCACGCCGCCTCCACGCTCGGGGGCCGACTATGTAGGGGTGGTGGTCGGCCAAGTGGGTGGAAGGTGGGTGGCTGCTATGACTAACAAAGTGCTTTCTGCGTCGCCCACGTACGACCTGGAGATAATAAACGAGGGCCTAAATCCAGCTCGCTATGATTGCATTGTGCTGAAGTCAAGCAATCCGTCTGCCAGACAGACTGGCACATACACCGTCGTAATCTATGGAAAGATTGCTGGGGTGTTTGTACCCCTTGCTTCGTATGACCTAAACATAGCGGGTCCCGTAGCTACGCCCCTTCCAGACTTTCCCGATGGGGTCGAAGCGTTGGGGAACCTTTTTCCATTTGAGCGGGAAATACTAAACCCCTACGGCATAAGACTGGCAAACTACGACGCCGTATTCACAAGTGGTAAGGCATTTCTTGGGGATAGTTCCTTGTTTTTCGTGCCTATACCATCAGGTGCCGAACCCCCGCCGCTCGGAACTCTGGCTACGCCCGCCTCTGGCTACCTTCTCGACCTGTGGTCATTCCTTGACACTCCAAAAGTCATAAAAGCCCAGCTAATTTGCCCCGACGGAACGCTGCTTGAGTCGGGGCCGAAAGAAATGCCAGAGCCCCGCCCAGACATACAATTGGCGACAGTAACGCAAGACGCAAACTTAATAAATGTAACCCTCGATATTTTTCGCCCTTCAAGTGGTGTCGGAGAAATCCAACTAAGGGTCGCCCTATTTCCTTGGCCTGCGGGGCATTCCCCAATGGACCAAGCGATGTACTTTGCAGTGGAAAACTACACAACAAACACGGTCGTAACACAAAGGGAAAAACAGGGAAACAGAGTGCGGATTGATAGAAAGCCGCTGTCTGGATACGCCTACTTGGCGGTGATTGATATTACAGGGCTTCCACCTGGGCAATACGCCGTGCATGTACGAAGCGAGTTTGTGCATCCCATGACCACCAGATATGAGTCTTTCTTTTACACCCTTGCCGCAGGCATTCCAGTCGAACCTTCTGCCGAACCTCCCCCGCAAACTCGTTGCAAGGTAGAAACCCCAGCCATTTACGGCGAGCCTTGGCCCTACATCGTTATCAGAGAGCTGGAAGTAGAAAAACACAGGGAACCTCTGACAAGATGTAAGCTTGACGACTACTGCTCTTGCTTTGTTTTCGTTCCAGAGATACCAGAGAATTGGGTGGACATCGTTGGGACATTTGAGGGCGCCATAATGGGAATTCCAATCCCTACTGGGGGGTTCCCCGCCCAGCACAAAGTCAGGCTAATGGGTAGAATAATCAGAATTGACGACGAGTACGAAACCGAAAGCTTTGTTTCCTCGGTGTATAAGGAGGAGGATATCGTTCGGGCCTATTCACCGAGATACCAGCTCGAAGTGATTGCACAAACGGCATGCGACATGCGCCATATAGACATCCTCAAGCTCGCATCCCACTGGTCGGTTACAAACCGCTCCAATAAGATGCTGCCTCGGGAAATACACTATCTCCGCCCTGCCGAAATAGCTTTATCAGATAGCGGAGAACACACGAAGGTAACTATTACCCTCAAACCTCTTCGCTGGCGAGATGAATACCGACGACAAGGATAGCCTCCGCAGGGTGTCATTCCGAGAGTTTGCCGACGATTGGCTTGATAGGCTAAGTCCTAAGTATGACCCCATAGGAGACCTATGGATTGCCACGTTTAGGAACGAGATTGTGAGCTACCTAAACAGCATTCGGGGCAAAGTGGATGCCTTGATTAGGCTCATAACAGCCACCGAGGCAGAGGAGGCATACGAAGCTTTTGTCGCCGAGTTTGGCAGGGACGAGCCGCCCAAGCTGCCAGCCTACGAGACCATTTTGCCCGTGATTAGGGAGCTCGGGGGCCGTGATGACGACTCTGCGCTAACCGTGATAGGTATATTTGAGTATGCAAGAGCACGAAAAATTAGCAGCAACGAAGGAGCAGGAGTACGAAGTATTGGCGGCCCTGAAGGAAGCGGTCGCAATACAGGCCCGTCATATCCTTGATGTCCTCGAGGAAGACCCGTCAAAGCTACACAGAACAGCCATACTTACCCTTGACAGACTCGTGCGCATATACCTAAACCTTCGGAAGATATATGGCGCCGACACAAAAGAGGTGAAGATTGAAATAGTGGAGGTAGAGTGAGGCTTCAGGTAATCAAAAAGCACTGGGACATACTCAAGCGTGGCCACAAGATAACCGTCCTGTATGGCGGCACCCGAAGCGGCAAAACTTACTCCATACTCCAGTACCTCTTTGTCGAGGCAATGCGAGGCTCTTTTAGGCTTGCCAGCGTAGTTTCACGTTCGTTCTCGCATATCAAAAGGGGAGCTCTTAGGGAGTTTCAGGAGATTATCAAGCCAGTTTACTGGCTGATAGAGGAAAACAAGACATTTCTGACCTACAAGTTTCCAACGGGTGCCGTCATAGAGTTCTTTTCGGCCGATACAGAGGAAAAGCTACGGGGGCCGCAACGGGATTGGCTCTTCGTCAATGAGGTCAACCTGCTTACCCAAGAGGAGTTTGCTCAGCTATTTATGCGCACCAAGGATAGGGTTTTTCTTGACTTCAATCCAGTCGGTAGGTTTTGGCTGGATGACTTCCTTGAGAACAACCCAACTTATGACTACATAATCGCCAAGAGCACCTACAAAGACAACCCGTTCTTGTCCGACTCCCAGCGCAATGCGATTGAAAGCCTTGCATACATGGACGAGAAGCTATATCGGGTCTATGCCCTCGGAGAGCGCCTTGATTATCAGGGCCGAGCCCTAATGAACTACGAGGTCGTTGAGCCGAGCCGATTCGCCGACATCATGACATCAAGCCGTCCTATCATTGGCGTTGACTTCGGCTTCTCTCATGCCGAAACCGCCGCCGTCGCTGTGTGGGTCGTCGGCCCGAAGGAATTGCTGGCCAAGGAGATATTTTACCGAAAGGGTCAGAGCATAAAAGAGCTCGCCGAGGCCATAAAGAAATACGACTACGAGGCCATTTTGGCCGACTACTCCCAGCTCCAAATGATAGAGGCCCTTGCCGACGAGGGCCTTGACTATGTCAATCGTTGTCGCAAGATAGACCTGCGGCAATCTTTTGCCTTGCTAAACATGTACAAGCTATACATCACATCCGACAGCTTCAACCTAATCAACGAGGCGACAAACCTATACTGGAAAGACGAGCGCAATCTTGCCGACTCACCGAACCACCTGATAGACGCCTTGCGCTATGTAGTGCACTACTTGTACTTGTAAGCACGCATTGGGGTAAATCAATGCCCACCCCCAAATGCCTGTGGGACAAGAAAGCCTATCCCGCCATCTCCCGAGCGTCATATATCGCATTCCACACACTGCTCTCAGATAGGAGACGTCCGTGAAGATCGTACGCTCTCACTCGTGGACCAGGCACGGTTTCAAGATAGACGATTAGAAACGACCTATCAACAAGTTCAATACGAGGGTAACCTGGCACAAACAGCCGAATGTCCATTCTGTCGTCCATGATTAGCGTTCCATAAGTCAATATCGCCGCAATCAAATGATAATCGCCGTTATCGGGACCAAGGCTGCCGACTGGATAGGCGTAGTCGGCAGAATAAAATATGCCTCCATTGCGAAACACTATGTCAACCCTCTGCTCGTTATACCGTTTCAGAGCATAAGACTGGGGGCTTAGCCGCCAAAAATAGCGGTACTTATGAGGCGACAGCTGTCCCTTTTCACCCTTCAGTACAAAAGTGCCGTCATTAGTTTCCTCTAAGACAATGCTGTCGAATAGTTTCTCCGTGCGGGCCGTCATATCACCAAGACACATTGCAAACATCATGCCAGCCGTAAATAAGCTTGACTTTTTGGCATGCCTCTGCGAGAGCCTCATTTGGCTTGCCCTCGGCTAAAATGTCGCCATAGGGGCTATATACCCTGACGCATGGCTCGGAAGAAGTGCCAGACAGCACCACGAGGAACCTATCTTGAACTGCGACAATAGGTCGGCATTCGGGTATAAATGCCCAAAAGTTTCCAGAGTCATCTATCACACCCGTTCCGTTGGGGAATTGCAGACCAATCAGTCTTTGCTTTTTCTTTCGCCCACCCTTCTTTGGTATAAGATAGACAAAGCCATAACCAAACTCCATCTTCCCACTCTCGAACACTAAGTCCCACTTTTGCGGCTCTCCCCGACGTAGCGCCCAGCATTTCGGAGACAGTCTATGTACTTCGTCATACTCATACGACGAGAGTCTTTGTTCCCCTTTCATCACTACCAGCTTTCCGTTTTCATTCTTCATGGCGACGATGTCGCCGAAAAGTTTCACCACGTGCGTCATACCACCGAACCACAATGCGAAAACCATGCCAAACCTACACCACGCCAATCTGGCATACCCCAAAATAACGCCCAACAAAGCCCCATCTCGGAGACCGCTGGTATCTTACCCCTACCAGCCCAACAACCCCGCCCCAGAACGGCCAAGAAACGGCAAAACCCCCCGCCCAACGACAAGCCCCGAGCTGCTCGTCGAAGCTCGTAACAAGCTACACCACCACCCCGAGCTTCTCAGAAGCAGCTCGTAATAAGTTACGCTCCCCTCCCCCGGTGTCAAATATGCCCATAGAATGCCCCATTTCTAAACCGCTGGTATCTTACCCCTACCAGCCCAACAACCCCGCCCCAGAACGGCCGATAATGGCCAAAAACGCCCCACCAAAAGACAAACATGACAACCAACTCAAAGGCATAGAGTATGCCAACAATCACACCAGTGTAATCCGAACGATACACTCGCACCCCACGACCACAACTTTTTCGCCATGCGGCGCCTTAATTACCGGGTTAATAACTAGAGAACCAGCTATCCGAAGAGCTTGTTCTTCTGTATTAACTCAGTTCTGATTGAGCTCTTAACAAGAACCGAAAAAAAAAGAAAAAAAAGGAACTGCAATTCCGAACAGCTGGATCTCTTGTTCTTAACCTAGTAATTCAGGCGCCGTTTGTGTTTTTGTGTGGTGTATGCGGATTGATACGGCTGGTGTATTGGATTTCGTACAGAGTACGTTCGCCTTACAGCCAAAACAAGACACCGAGGAGGGAAAATAGGCATATCGGCATGCCGATGGGCATTCGGCGTATCAGCGGCACCCCATTGGCAGACCTAACCACCAAAATGACACTGCCAAAATGATATGGCCAAATGTACGCAATCCCATACACTCATGTATGCGCCGAAATACACCAAAACCACGCCAAAAAGCCCGCCACGCCAATCCTACGACCATCCCTGTACGCAAACGAATACACCAGCGTACGAAAAACGATACGATTGCCCACTAAATACCCGCCAAAAAGATACAAAACACGATTGGCACGCCATTTGCTATATACCCCAGAAACCAAAAATGGAAGAAAGCTACGGCACCCTACACCTCTACACGCCCCAAAAACTGGTATTCACCTACCAACTCAAAACAAACCGCCTAATAGGGATCACATGGGAATGACAGACACAGGCACGGGGATGAGGATGAGCAAACACACCCACCACACCCCACACCCACGCCCCAAGCCCCGCCACCCCACTTCGCATCGCCTCCTCCCTTCGCCGTTATTGCGCACGCAAGCCGAGGCGGAGGAGGGGACCCCTATTTTTCTCCTTGGTGTTTTTGCATTAGGTAGGTGTAGGTTTTTAGGTCGGCTGTGGAGTCTGGGTGGATGGAGTGTGTTTGGTGGAAGATGGAGTGGATTAGGATACGGCGTTAGTTTCTCCTGAATAGCAGGCTTTGAATAGCTTGGCAGCAGTGATGAGTATCTTGGCCACAGCCAAAGGGACGGGGCCGGGGCTTTTCGCGTGCTAAGGAGGGCGATCCGACGTGGCCCGTGTGCCCTACCCACCCTTTGGGGACCCCTACCCACTGACCACCCCCACCCCCTTTCCCTGATCCGCCCCCTTCGGTGCCTCCCTACCCTCACCGAATGGATGGCCCCCAACTTCCCCCACCTACCCACCGCCTGCCAGACTGAGTGCCCACCCCTCCCCACTTCCCCACTACCTACCCGACTTCCGCCGCTGGATGACCAAAGGGTGGGTACCGGCCCCTCACTGGCCACTAAGGGGCCTCCAAAAGGTTTCGGCGGGATCGGTTTTGGTGCAAAGTGCAAAGTGACCCCCACTTGTTCAGCCCCTAAGAAAAATTTCCGCGTGCAAAATTTGCACGCACAAAAATTTCTATAGGCGCCAAAAACCGCCCCCCGACTTTGCACTTTGCACCAAACGGGGCGGCCTTCGGACGGGGTGCGGGGGCTGGATCAGCTCCCGACCTGAGTGGCGCCGCCCCTCCCTGTGGAGAGGCGTGGAAACTTCCCGATAGCGGTAGGGCCGAACGCCGTATCTTTGGGGTAGAGATTGACCGCATCAGCGGCAATTGTGTCCATGGCGGCCCGGTGGGGCCGCTTTTCTTTTTGGGTGCTTTTCCCCTGCTTCACTTTTCCACAGGTTTTCCCGCCGCTTTTCGGGGGAGGCGTTAGGTGGCCCCGTATCTTTGAGTGTATGGACACAATTGAAGGGGCTGCTGAAGCGGTCAAAGTGGGCAAACTACAAGCCCTCAAAGAGGCGGCAAAGAACTTAGTCAGCTTAGGGTACGGGGTGATCCAGACTGGGGGCGGTGGAGACCCCAAAAGACCCCTGAAAAGGAACTGGAACCGGGATATAGCCACGACCCCAGAGGCCTTAGAGGGGTGGGAGTGGCCAAGTGTGGAGTGGGCGGGGATAGCTATTGTACCCTTTGGGCGGGTAGTGGCTTTGGACTTAGATGCTCCAAACAAAGACGAAAAGCGGCCATCCCCTGAGGTGGACTTGTACTATCACAACCTCCTGAGTAAGTTTCCAGAGTTAGCCTATGCGTGGAGAGAGAAGACCCCCGGCGGGGGGTATCATATTGTGGTGCGGGTAGCACTGGCGGTAGATCAGACTAAGCTGAAAAAGACGGCGGAGGGGCCGTATGGGGTAAAGGTGGAGCTAAAAGGGTGGCAAAGGGGCGCTATTGTAGTGGCCCCCACCGAAGTGGAGGGGAGGCCGTACGAAATCCTACACGGGCCGGTGCCTGTGGCCGGCCTCCCTGAGGTAGGTAAAGAATTCTTTGAGCATGTAGGGCTACTCCCTAAACCGAAGGCCTCCCCTAAAAGGCGGGTTACAAGTGAGAGTGTTTCGGGCGGACTTGCTGATAGCCTCCTACATGAGGCGTTCCAAAAGATAGAGAATGCGGTAAGGGGGGATCGTAACAATAGTGTTTTTCGGGCCTTCCTGAACCTTGGGCGGGTAAAGGCCTTTTTAGGGGATCGCTTTGAGGAAGTTAGGCGGGAGCTATACGAAAAGGCAAAAGAGAAGCTTTTGGCCCCTGACTTCCCGGAAAAGGAGCTTAGGGCGGCGGCGGAAAGTGGCCTGAGGTATGGGGAGCGGCGGCCGCTCCCCACAAAAATGGGGCGGCACTCTATTCACTACGGCTTTGTGGCTGAGGAAGTACTGTCGGAAATCGGGGGGGATATCCGCTATGTAGAAAATTTAGGGTGGTGTGTGTGGAACGGCCGTTTTTGGCATAGGCGGCCAAAAGAATGGGGCATAGTGGGCCTCATACACGGGGTGATGAAGCGGAAAATAAGTACTTGGAGGGAGGCCTTAGAGGCGGGAGCGGACGGGGAGGGCTTAGAGGCGGGAGCGGGCAGGGAGGGCTTAGCGGGGGGGCTGGAAAAGCTGGAAAAGAATATAAACGATCCCGCATGGCTCAGTAAGGTAGAAGCACTGCTTATGCGGGTAGACTCTTTTGGCGTACAAATGCTCTTTAAAGACCTACCCCCACCAAGTGAAACCCGGCACCTTTTGCCAGTGGCAAATGGGGTGATAGACCTGACCACAGGCACCCTCTACCCACACGAAAAGTACAAAGACAAAATGCTTTTTTGGGTACTGGACACCCCCTATGACCCCAAAGCGCCGGCACCCCACTTTGAGGCGGCTATGCGGACGTGGGGGGCGGGGGATGCAGAGTGGGTAGATTATATGCAGTGGGTACTGGGTAGTTTCCTCACTGGGGATACTTCGGCGCAAAAGATGTTTATCTTCTACGGCAAAACCGCAAACGGGAAAAGCACCCTGTTACGCATAGTGGCCGAAGTGTTACAGGACTTTGCGGCGCGGGTGCCTTCGGAACTCTTCAAGAAGCACAAAAAAGATACGCACCCCACCCAGATCATGACGCTTTTCGGCAAACGGATGGCCTACTGCCCGGACTTCCCAGATAAGACCCCCCTCGATGAGGAAATAATTAAGTCTCAGACTGGGGATATACTTTCCGGCCGGGCCATGAGAGAGGATTATGTAGAGTTTGAGGCCACCCACAAAGCCGTTATAGCCACAAATGACCTCCCTAAGGTAACTTCCAGCAAAGAGGCGGTTTTTAGGCGGGTAATCCCTATACCTTTTCGGGTATCCTTTGATGCGGCAAAGCGGGCCGACCCCCACTTTCTGGACAAACTTCGTAGAGAGAAGGCGGGGATACTTCGGTGGCTTGTAGAGGGGGCAAAGATGTACCTGAGCGACCTTAAGAGGGAACCGCCGAAAAGCATAGGAGACCTTTGGGAGGCGTACAAAACGAGAGAGGATATAGTGGCCTCCTTTGTGGCGGCCTGTGTGGAGCGGGTAGAGGGGGCGGTGGTTTCCCGGAAAGAGCTATACGAGACTTTTGTAGCCTACTGCGAGGCAAAGGCGGAAAAGCCCTATACCCCAAATGCCTTTACAAGGCGGTTTAGGGAGCTATACAAGCCTGAGGAGATTACAACGGCGGGGGAAAGAAAATATCTAAACCTACGCATACGAGAGGAGTGGCAAAACTTAGAGGAGAAGCCCCTCATAGAGGAAGTCCCGGCGGATAGCCTCCCGGAAACTTTGTTTTCGGTGCCAAAGGAGCCTGAGTTACCGCTATATAGAGAGGAGATCGCAAAAGCGGGTGAGCGGCTACATGAGCTATACACCCAACTTACCCAAAGGAAAGGGGCCGGTGTAGAGGCCCTTAAGTGGGGGATGCGGGTGCTACAGGCTTCTGTGTACGGGTACTGGGCGGCACTTACTGAGGGGGAGCCTTTGCGAATAGCGGATCGGGAGTATGCCTCACCTACCCCAAAGGAGGGTTTAGCGGTGGTACAAAGGGTGGTACAGGAACTGGAACGCACCCTGAATGGAGAGGAAGTGGCTTTGGAACCCCTCCCTGAGCTCCCTGACCCCACCCCCACCCCGGACGGCGATCCCGAACCGCCGGACGGCCCGGCCCCTGACCCTACGCCGGGGGAGGGGGAGCCTAAGTGGGAGTTAGTTTCGGACGCCTCCCGGCTCCCGGACTTAGAGGAACGGCTCCAAAAAGAGGATGCGGTAGGGTGGGACTTAGAGACTGTGGCCCATCCCGGCACCTTAGGCGGGGCGCTCCATCCCGCCACTGGCCGGGCCCGGCTTTTCACCTTGTACCTCCCCACCGAAAAAACCGCCTACCTGATAGACTTAGATAAGGTGCCGGCGGCGTGGGGGCTTTTGGCCAAAGCCAAAAAGATTGTGGGGCATAACCTGACCTTTGACCTATCTTTTGCGGCGGCAAATGGCGCCTACATAGCGAACCCAAAGGAGCGCCTATGGGATACCATGATAGCGGAAAAGCTTTTGGACTGCAAAGAATGCGGTGAGCCACGCCGCCATAGCCTCAAAGAGTTAGCCGCTAAGGTGGGGATACGGCTAAATAAAGAGCACCAAACGGCGGACTGGGGCGGCCCCCTGACTTGGGATATGCTACGCTATGCGGCTTTGGACGCCTATGCGGCCTATATGGTGTATTTGAGCCAAAGGGGGCGGATAGCGGGGGAGGGTTTAGGGCGGGCTATGGCCATAGAGATGGGGGCTTTGCCGGCGATAGCGGCCATGCGGGCGTGGGGCGTGGGGGTGGATGGGGATGCGGTGAAAAGGGACTGGGAGGCCCACTTGGCCGAAGTGCGGGAGCTGGAAAAGGAACTGGAACCCTATGGGCGGGAGGTGGAGCCTTCCCTAAACTTGGGGGAGCGGCTAAACTGGAACCGGCTGGAGCTGATTAAGAAGGTGCTGCACCGCCAGGGGCTACCGGCGGACGAAACAAATGAGGAGGCCTTAGCCCCCTACAAAGACCACCCCTTTGTGGCGACCTTACTCAAATGGCGGGAGGTTACCCATAGGGGTAAGCTACTTGCGGGATTGTTAGACCCCGTAAGAAAAGGCGGGCGGATATACGCCGACTGGGACCCTTTGGGGGCGGGGACGGGGCGTATGACTTGTAGCTCCCCCAACTTACAGCAAACGCCGCATGAGCTACGGGCCTACATAAAGCCCAGAGCGGGGTGCGTACTTGTAAAGGCGGACTTTTCCCAGATAGAGTTACGGATAGCGGCGGCACTGGCCAAAGACCGGCGCATGCTCAAAGCCTTTGAGGATGGCACTGACCTACACCGCCTAACCGCCTCCCTGATCCTCTCTAAGCCCATTGACCAAGTGAGCAAAGAGGAGCGCCAACTGGCCAAAGCGCTAAACTTTGGCCTCCTCTATGGGATGGGGGCGGAAGGCCTGAAAACCTATGCCGCTACCCAGTATGGGGTATCCCTCCCTTTGGAGCGGGCCAAAGAATACCGGGAAAAGTTTTTCGCTACCTACCCCGGTTTAGCTAAGTGGCATAGGGATACCGATCGCTCCCTACGAGAGGCGAAAAGCCGGGGGGAGGGTGGTATTGTAGTGGAGACTTTGGCGGGGCGGCAAAGGTGGGTAGAGACCCGGACGGCGGCCCTGAACACCCCCGTACAAGGCACTGGGGCGGACGGCCTCAAAGCGGCGGTGGCGGTATTGTACAAGCGGCTTTTGGAGCGGGGCCTGTGGGGGGAGGTGCGGATTGTGCTTTTAGTACATGACGAAATTGTAGTGGAGGCCCCGGAACCTTTGGCCATAGTGGCCACCCACCTACTCACAGAAGCCATGCGGGAGGGGATGGCGGCCATCGTCAAAGGCGTCCCCATAGAGGTAGAGGCGGGCATATACGCCGACTGGGGGCAAACGCTCCACCCCCTACATGAGGCATGGGAGCACTTCGCTAAACTCCCCGAAGATCTTCCTGTGCGGGAGGCTATCCTCAAAGGTGAAGACTTTGACCCTATGGCGGCGGGGGACTTCCTGATCGATGCGTGGATTGTAAAAGCCGCCCTATGCGGTGGCGATATTGAACTCCCCTTTTGACGATACCTATGCTTAGACGGAAACATAGCATAGAAATGCCCTTTGAGCGGGCGTATGACCTCTTAGAGGATGTAGCAACACCGGCGGAAATCCGGGCGCTGGTACGCAAAGGGAAAGTACGCACAGAAGATGTAGATCGTATCCGGTATAATCAGCCACCCCCAAAAGGAGAAGCCCCGAAATCCCGAAGGTGAGCGGCCGCCCCCGCTAAGTCGCTAAGTTTATTAGCGATAATGCACCCTTATCACTACTCAACTTTTGCGTACCTTTGCGGTATGGCACACGCAATTGTCCCAAAGGTGGATCAGCTGGATCAGCGTATAAACGAGGTTTTAGCGGCCCGCCTACGCCCTAACACCCAACGGGCGTACAAGGCGGCGCTGAAAAGCTATGCAAACTTTTGCCGCATGACCGCCCAAGCCCCGGCCCACCCCGCCACTTTGCTACGCTATTTGCAGTACATGGCCGATCGCCCGGAAAAGCCCGCTAAGTACGCCACCCTCTCCCTCCATGCGGCCGCTATCCGCCAGGCCTTCCCAGAGACAAATACAGAGATCGTCCGAAAGTGGCTATCGGCCTTCGCTAAACAGGCCGCTACCGAACCCACCCAAAAGGCCGCCCTAAATGGCCGCCTTTTGCACCTGATCCGCTGGGATAGCGGGGTAAAAGGCCTTCGGGATCGGGCCCTGATCCTCTTAGGCTTTTTCGGGGCTATGCGCCGAAGTGAGCTTGTGGGGCTAAACATCAAAGATGTAGAATTCACCCCCAAAGGCCTCTACCTAAGCATCCGCCGGGCTAAGACCGCCAAAGGCGGGGAGGTGCAAAAAATCGGCATCCACTACGCCAAAAACCCCGCTATTTGCCCCGTGCGGGCCTTACAGGCCTACTTGGCCATCCGCAAAAAGCTGGGCGGGGAGGCCCTTTTCACCCGTATGCGCCACAATACCCTCACAAAAGACCGCCTCACGGCCCAGTCGGTGGCCCTGATCGTCAAAGACTACGCCGACCGCTTAGGGCTGGACCCAAAAGCCTTTTCAGCCCATAGCCTTCGGGCCGGGTGCATCACAACGGCGGCCGAACTGGGCGCCCCAGACTGGCAAATACAACGGCACTCCCGCCACAAAAGCCTGAAAGTGCTACACACCTACATCCGCCCCGCTAAAATCTTTGACCACAATATAACCGCCATACTGGGGGAAGGCCTCTAAGCCGGGAGGGGAGCCACTCCCCCTCACTGGCCACACCACACCGGGAGGGGTAGAGGTGCCCTCCCCGGCCACCTATGGCCACTGGCCATACCACACCGGGAGGGGGCGCTCCCCCGGCCTACGGCGGGCGGGGCACGC
>Ga0079997_112728_pt1 | contig 32376 bp, 31 predicted proteins | sample PerSpoCPS_CMetaG_FD_69200 | JGI IMG/M metagenome (GOLD analysis project Ga0079997, IMG submission 69200) | Archaeal communities from Yellowstone National Park, Wyoming, USA - Perpetual Spouter C (PS_C) MetaG (SPADES assembly) (version 2) | ecosystem: Environmental > Aquatic > Thermal springs >... | reverse complement strand
AGAGGGAAGCCATTGAAAGGGAGTTCAGAGAAGGAAGCCTCCGACTTCTCATAGCCACGCAGACCTTGGCCTATGGGGTAAATTTGCCCGCAGACAGGGTGCTCATAATGGTAAGGGTCTTCAAAAACAGAAAGTGGATGTGCATACCCGACGAGCTGGACATTCTACAGATGGAGGGCAGGGCAGGAAGGTTAGGACTAAAAGAGAAGGGTTATTCCCATCTGATCATTCACGGGGGCAGTTCAAGCCTTGTGGAGGACCTCATAGAAAGGACCTTCTCCCAGGGTTTTAAGACAGCCATTCAGGAGGAAAAAAACATAGATGTGCTAAGCTTTTTTATCCTACTTGGTTACCTTTATGAGGGCTTTAACTACCAAAGGTTCTTAGAAAAGTTTTACTCCTTCAGTCAAGTGTCAAAGAGGACAATAGAGAATGTAGAAAGATTTCTCAGGCAAAGGGCATACCTTGAGAGGAATTCCCTGACACCCAAAGGGCTATTATGTGTAAGAAGCGGGCTACCTCCCACCAAGCTGGAGGAGTTCCTGCGTAGGCAATATATTAGCCTTCCCACTCTGGCGGTTATAAGACCTTTACTTTACACCAAACGCTTTGATACGCTTTACGACTTTGTGGAAAAGGGAGAGAGCTTTGAAGAGGATGATCACTACGTTAGGGGCATGCTGGTAAGCTGTGGTCAGAACTGCTTTGAGGACAACACCCATCAGTTTCTCTTTTATACGGAGGGTCTGACCTTTAAGTATCCCAACCTGCGCCATCCACCGGGAGAATTTTCTTATCTTGGCACAGATGCACTGCACCTTCTAAAGCTTCTGTGGGAGCTCAGAAAAAACGGCTTTTTGCATGGGGATGACCAAAAACTTCTTCTGATCGCCCACTCGGTGAAGTTTGGGCTGAGCGAAGATTGGTCCAGCTTGGCGGGAGTGAAAGGGATAGGACATCTCAGGGCAAACTTACTAAAACGCACACTACAGCGGGAAGGTTTGAAACCTCCCGCCCTCTTTGAAGAAACTGCCCATCTTTTAGAAAAGCTAAAGGACTTAAAAGAACTAATGGTGGAGATCCTTATAACAGAAAGAAAAGTGGAAAAACCAAAGGCACAGGAGGAGGTCAAAAAACTATTTAAAATCCTTGAAAACAACGCAGAGGGCAGGCTTATAGACGATAGGATACTCTTAATGTATGGCTTTTTGCACTTTGGAGTGGATGTTCTGAGGATGAAGAAGGAGGAGATCATAAAGGAGCTTGGTTTATAATCTTTTTCATGAGCGTCCTTGTCTTTGTTAGCATGACACCTTTGGGCAAAGGTGAAAGCGTAAGCCAGTATGTGGCAAGGGTGGTGGATGTGGTGGACAAATCTGGGCTACCCTATGTGCTCACACCCATGGGCACCATCGTTGAGGGTGAGAGCTGGGATGAGGTGATGGATGTCCTCAAAAAGGGCTTTGAAGAGCTAAAAAAGGACTGCCCAAGGATCTCCATAACCATGAAGATAGATTACAGAGAGGGCAAATCCAACAGGCTCGTATCCAAGGTCAAATCGGTGGAGGAAAAGCTGGGAAGGGAGATAAAGAAGTTGTAAGCATAGGGAAAAGGTTTAAAATCTTAAAGCCATGGGGAAACTTGCATACATCTTTCCCGGACAGGGTTCTCAGTATGTGGGCATGGGCTACGATTTTTACAAGGAATTTCCCACAGCTACAGATGTCTTTCACTCTGCGGAGAAGGCACTGCGCTATGACCTCCCTACCCTTATCTTTAAGGGACCGGAGGAAGAGCTAAACAAAACCATAAACACACAGCCCGCTGTTCTTACCACCTCCATTGCCATATACAGGGTTATGAGGGAGCTTGGCTTTCCTGAGCCCGATGTGGTGGCGGGGCACTCCTTGGGTGAGTATTCCGCTTTGGTGGTGGCGGGTGGTGTGGAGCTCTTTGAGGCGGTCCGTTTGGCACACATAAGGGGCAAGCTCATGCAGGAAGGTGTGCCCGAGGGAAAGGGCGCCATGGCGGCAATTTTAAAGCTACCACCGGAGAAGGTAGAGATTGCCTGCGAGCAGGCAAGCCAGTTCGGTGTAGTGGAACCAGCCAACTACAATTCTCCCGAGCAAACGGTTATCTCTGGCGAAAAAGCCGCAGTTGAAAAGGCTATGGAAATATGCAAGGAGATGGGAGGAAAGGCTATTCTCTTGAAGGTCTCTGTGCCCTCCCACTGCTCCCTGATGAAGGGTCCTGCGGATGCCTTTAGACTAAAGCTCGCCCAAACGCCCATAAAAAATCTTTCAATTCCACTGGTGCAAAACTACACCGCAAGGGAACACACAATGGCACATGAAGTTAGGGAGAACCTATACCGTCAGCTCTTTTCCCCAGTTAGATGGTTTCAAAGCGTCCAGCACATGGTGGAAGTCTTGGGAGTGGATACCTTTGTGGAGATAGGTCCCAAAAATGTGCTTTCAAAGTTGGTCCAGCAGACCGTAAGCGGAGTAAGGGTCTTTAACGTGGAAAAGGTGGAGGATTTGGAGAAGGTGAAAAAAGCCCTATAAAAAGTTAAGCCGGGCAAAAGCCCGGCAAGCTTTAACCGTAGTTTCTTACTACAACTATGAGCCCTACACCTATGAATACAATAGCCCACAGAATGACTATAAAAACAGAGAGGTCTCCAAGATGGTGTTCTGTCTCGGAAGCTTCATAAACTTTACCTTTGGGTATTTTCCCTGCTTGGTAAGCCATCCACCATGCGTAGGCATACAGAACGAGCCCTGTTAGGAGGGTTCCCAAAAAGAGCAGTGGGCTCATGAATTCCAAGTTCAGCTTGTAGCTGTATATGGAATACCCAAACCTCGAGGTTGAGGCAACTCTAAGGTACTCCCTGAATACTGCTATTAGCAATAGGGCTACAGACCCAGCTACGAGAGAAGGTATTGCCATCTTGGCTGGGTTCTTTTGGGAAGAGAATACCACGCCTGCACAAAGAACAAGTCCCAAAACTGAAAGCCATGTAAAGATGCTTCCTTTTGCACCCCAGTCTGCGGGTATGGTGAATATGTAGAGGATGTGAGATACAAGCCAGCCTATACCTGCGTACATAGCAGAGCGTGCTCCCAGCTTTCCAGCCCAGTCAAGGTAATCTTTGTCCATGTCCTCCCTGCTTCTGAAGTACCAGTTGTAAAGCATGAGAAATACACCCGTTACAGCTACTGAAGGGAATACTAAGAACGATAAATATCTGAACACATTAAAGGCGTATATGTTCCATCCGCTCGCGTTCATAGTCCTCCCACCATTTGTATACCACTCTACCCATTTTTCTGGATAAAGGGCTTGGTAGTTCACCACGTGAATGATAAACCCTACAAGGAGCAAAAACAGAACGCCGAGAACCGACATAAGCATGGACATTGAAGGTTTATCCTTTGTAAAGTAAGCTCCCCATATAAAGTAATAACCTACGAGGAGGAAGACAATAAAGAGTATATACCACCAGGCAGAAAGGTTGGCGGATGTGTACCACAGTGGGTCATATATCACCTGATAAAAGAGCAGTGGAGCGACCCCAAGGACTATAGCCAAAGAGACGGAAACCTTTGCAAGTTCAAGGGTTGCCTTAGCAAGCCTTTGCCACCTCCCTTCTCTTTTTGTAAAAGCGTATATGCTAAAGAAAAGACCGCCAATAGAGGTGTAGACAAAGATCATATGAAAAATCCATGTGAGCACCTGAAGCACTTGCATAGTAACAGGGTAGAAGGGAGCGCCCGCAGGGTCAGCCATAGCCTTTAGCATGGTTCCCACATCACCAGCAAGCGCCCATTTTCCACCTATTAACATAAAGGAAAGGATGAACAGCAAAAACCACCTTACCATGTCTTTCATGGCTGAGCCTCCTTTTTAGCTTCTGCAGATGTATTGGGAACTTCTATCTTTGCAGAAACAGAACCACCATTAGAGATCATATGGGCTATGTAAGCAGAGAGAGCTCTCAGCTCTTCATCCGTGCCTACAAATTTTGGCATATATGGTGGAGGATTGTCTCTAAGGTAGCCTGCCAAAAAGCCATAAACAACATTAGGGTCTGTCATTCCTGCAAACTTTTGTCCAAAGGGTCTTAGCCCCGTAGAACCAGTTACATTATGACAGCCAGAACACTGGAGGATTGCGATTGCCTTTCCAGCCATTATCTCGTTCTGAGAGTTTATTTTCTTAAGACCTTCTGGAACGAAAGCATTTACTGTCAATAGTCCTTTTTGGTCTATAACGGGAACTTCAGACTTCATACCCTTGGCAGGTACATCCCTGGAGATTATCTGGTTAACCCACAAAAACTCACCGGCTACGTAAGGTTTTCTTATGGTCTCTCTGATCTTCTCCTCAGGATAGACACCCATGAAGAATATGAGGATGAATATGGGAAGGGATACCCAGAACCTTGCAACCTGCGGTCTGATAGCGGTTAGGAAGAAGTAGGTAAGCACGATAAGAATGGTTAGCATTATGGATACCTTCAGGTAAAGGGGGACAACGCCTTCAATCATTATATGGCTTCTTTCGGGAAGGGTGGACAAATACCATGCAAAGAACATAAGTCCAAAGACTATACCACCAATGCCCCAGTAAGAGAGAGTTCTGACTATATCCTTGTAGCCTTTTTCTGAAAGGTCCTTCTTCATAAGCGCTGCTATGCCAAGGCCTATAATACCGGCTATAGCGAACATGTAAGCTGTTCTTGACAATAGGTGGGGGAAATAGTTCTTGTTGTAAAAGGCGTCAAGTATGTTGCCCGTGGTGAACCATTTTTCGTGCCCTGGGGAGAGCATAAAGGAAAGGATTCCCACTATTATGTACATGGTTGCCCAGGAGCCTATGGCAAAAGTCCATGCAAGTCTAAGCCAGCTTCTCTGATCAATCTTTCCCAAGGTATAAAAGAGGATATACACAAGGGTCACCTCTGCCACAAACCATATCCACTCCGCAGCCCATACCCACACAAAGTTGTGAATAAGTGCAGAAATGCCCCGTGGGTTGGCGACGGTTGCAGAAAACCATATGCCCGGACCCGTTATAGAACCTGATACATAAGAAAAGACAAGTAGTCCTAAAAGATACTTTTTGATATAGCCGTATATCTGGGGTTGGTTTTCCTTGTAGGCTTTTGTTGCCAAGTATGCCAAAAGAATGGAAGCACCTACAGAAGTATGGGATGCCATTACATGAATGGTAGCTATTATAGCTATGGCAAAGGCACTACCTACTACGGGTACATACCACATGGGATAAAAGCCCAACACATCCATGCTACACACCTCCTGTTAAATTTTCGTGAATATAACAGTAAATTTAAAATGATTTTTATCATAAGTCAAGAGCTAAAAGACTTTATCTTAAAAATCTGTGCTTTTGAGTTATCTTTTATTATTGATATGAAAGGTGCCCTTTTAGTGATTGACGACGAAAAGAACATAAGAGAAACCCTTGCAAAGCTTCTTGAAGAAGAAGGCTATTATGTAAAGACCGCGGAAAGCATAGAAAGTAGTAAAAGACTTATACAGTCCGAATACTTTCATTCAGTTTTACTTGATGTATGGCTTCCCGATGGGGATGGTCTATCCTTTTTGAGCTACATTAAGACTTATCTTCCAGATACAAGTGTCATCATCATAACAGGTCATGGAAAGATAGAACACGCTGTCAGAGCTATAAAGGAGGGTGCTTATGACTTTCTTGAAAAGCCCTTCTCTATGGAACGGTTGTTTCTAACAGTAGATAGAGCGGTTCAGGAAGTTTTGAGAAAAAGGGCAACAAAAAGTGGAGAGGATGATCTTATAGGCTATTCAAAACCCATGCTTGAGCTTAAGCAACTCATAGGAAAGATAGCCAAGACAAACATAAATGTGCTCCTAACAGGTGAAAGTGGGACGGGTAAAGAGCTGGTGGCAAGAAAGATACACGAGCTTTCTGAAAGAAGTCAAGCACCTTTCGTGGATATAAACTGTGCATCGCTCCCAGAGGAGCTTATAGAAGCAGAGCTCTTTGGATATGAAAAAGGTGCCTTTACTTCCGCATTTGCAAGAAAGCAAGGTAAGTTGGAACTTGCACACGGCGGAACCCTCTTCCTTGACGAAATAGGAGACATGAGCCTAAAGGCTCAGGCTAAACTGCTTAGAGTACTTGAGACTAAGAAGTTCACAAGGTTAGGAGGAACACAGACCGTGTATTCTGAGTTTAGACTCATCTGTGCTTCCAACAAAGATCTGCGCGAGGAGATAAAAAAGGGAAACTTTAGAGAAGACCTTTACTACAGAATATCCGCCTTTGTTATAAGCTTGCCGCCTCTTAGAGAGAGAGGTGAAGATATAATTTTGCTTGCGGAACACTTTTTAGATAAGTTTTCCAAAGAATATAAAAAAACCAAGAAACACCTTACAGATGAAGCAAAAGCATTACTGATGGCTTATCCATGGAAGGGGAATGTGCGGGAACTTAAAAACTTTATGGAAAGACTTGTGATCCTTCATACGAGTGAAGAGATAAAGCCGCAGGACATAACAAACTTACTTGGCTTTTTACCTGCAGAGGATTATGAGGCACTTTTCTGGCAAAGAGACCTCAAGAGCGCTAAGCAGGAGTTTGAAAAGTTATTCATAAAAAGAAAATTAAAAGAATACAACTACGATTTAAAAAGAGTCTCACAAGCAATAAACCTTGATCTCTCTAATCTATACAGAAAGATAAAGCAGTACAACATAGAGATAGAAGGGGGCTAAAGCCCCCACAAAAGACTCACATCTTTTGCTCTTCCTTCTTTTCCTCCTTCTTCTCTTCCTTCTTCTCCTTCTTCATGTGCTTCTTATGAACCTTCTTGTGAGCTTTTTTGTGAGCCTTTTCCTCCTTCTTCTCAGCGGCGGGCTTTTCCTCCTTCTTTTCTGCGGCTGGGGCTTGAGCTTCGGCAGCTATAGCTGCACCTGCAAAGGCTACTGTAAGTAGTGCTGCTAAGAACTTCTTCATGGCTTACCTCCTTAAAAGGGTTATTGATAAGTATAATTCTATGGGGGTTAAGATGAAAAATTGATGAAACTTACAGTAGAGACTTTATCGTCAAGAGGAAAAACTGATAAAACACAGAGAGGACACCTACAGAATAGTAAAGCCTTGTAGCGCGCTCTGTCTTTTTTGATAGCAAGAAACCTAAAGTGATAAGCATGGGCGAAAGTAGAGAGTTCAGTAAATTAAGCTTTTGGTCTCTTCTGAGCTTTTCCTTATTCCTTTCTAAACTTACAAATTTCCTAAGGCTTAGCCGGTATTCCCAAAAGGATGTTAGATAAAACTTATTCTTTTCTTCCGACAGCAGGCTTCCTTCAACGAATACCAGAGTGTCTTTTTCTATGTGTGCACTCTTTGCCACCACTAAAACACTGTCTTTTTTAAAAAATACATTACTAAGATAATTACCAGTGCGCCCATCCACATAGAAAGTCATATCTCCTATTGTAGAAAAGGTCTTTTCTGGTATAGAATAAACCATGTTCAAGTAATATTTATAAATTAAATAATTTCTCATGAAAGATATGTCTTCTTCATGAAGCATAAAGGATGTAAATACCAAGAATAAAAATACAGGTATGCACCTTAGAAGTATCTGCAAGTGAGTAAAGTATGGGGATATACCAAAGGATTCTATAACGCTTAGCTTTTTAGTATCTTTTAGTTCGAAAAAAACAAAAGAGGAAGATACGAAAAGTGAAGTTGGCAGGAAATAAAAGAGAGAATAGAATATCCAGAGTATTAAAAAGGGTAAGGTTTCTTGCAGAGGAAGGGATAGAACTATGCTGTCTATCCTAAAAAACTGAAAGAGCATAAAAACTAAAGATAGTACAACGCTGATAATAAGGGACATTTTTATTAATTCCCAGGTCAAAAAGCTCCACAGCATCAGTATTATTTAAGCTTTTCTTTGAGCCTGTTTTCCTGCCCCGGTTCTCCTCTTTTGCCCGCTTTTAGAAGTTCCAACGCCTTTTCATAGTATTTTCTAGCCTCTTGGTACTTTCCGAGTTTTACAAGCACATCCCCCATATGTTCGTTGATGACAGGGTCTTCTTTTTCTTTTTCGTATGCCTTTTTTAGCCATTCGTAAGCGCTCTTATAATCTCCTTCATAATACAGAACCCAGGCATAACTGTCCATGTAGGCAGGGTTTTCCTTATCCTTTGATAATGCCTCAAGTATGAGTTTTTTTGCATCTTCTAAGCGTGCAGGTCCATACCATAGAAGGAGAGAGTATCCTAAGTGATTTAGAAGCTCGGGATCACCAGGGTTTAGCTCAAGAGCTTTTTTGAGGTCTGCTTCTGCGCTTATTGTTTGTTCCAACCTGTCATACACTATGGCTCTTAAAAAGTATCCCCTGTAGTCTATGGGATTTGTGTTTATAGCGTGGTTTATGTAAGTGAGAGCTTCCTGAGGTTTTCCCTCATCGTTAAGGAGACTTCCCATAAGAAGGTTAAGCTCGTAATTCTTAGGCTCTAAGGAAAGACCTTTTTGGAGTAAATGGTGTGCTTTTTCGTAGTCTCTGCTATCTATGTATATGCCTGCGAGTCTTTCTATAACCTTTGTGTTGGTGGGATCTTTTTTGTGTATATCTTCGTATATTTTGCGTGCACTATCCGTTTTCTTCTCCATCTCTAAAAGTAAGCCGTAGGTGTAGGCTATGTCAAGACGGTCTGGATACTGGGAGTAAAGCTGACTAAGAATTCTTTCCGCTTGGTCTTTCTTTCCGCTTCTTATAAGTACCAAAGCGTATTGATAGGTGTAATTTTCTTCAGGGTAAAGCTGAGCAAGTTTTTCGTACACTTCCTGTGCATCCTCAAGCCTGTTGGTGAGCACATACAGCTGGGCAAGCCTTTCAAGAGCGGACTTGTTGTTTGGCGAGCTTTTTAGCACATCCTTGTAAAGCTGTTCCGCTTTAGTGTATTCTCCACCTTCCTCGTAAATCTTGCCTAAGGTAATAAATCCAGCTTCAAAGGTGGCGTTTATCTTTAGGGATTTTTCTAAGTACTGTATGGCAAGCTTTTTATTGCCTTCAGAAAGGTATACTCTTGCAAGCATGTAATAGGGTAATGGATTGTCAGGACTTTCCTCTGCGAGTTTTTCTATAACAGACTTTGCTTTTTCTGTTTCACCCCTTCTTAGGTATTCATCTGCCAGAAAGAGCATAATCTCTTTGGACTGAGGAACTAGAGCGTAGCCTTCCTCAAGCACGGACAAAGCTTTATTTTGCTCCTTCATTAAAGAATAAACGCTATAAAGGGTTAGGTAAGACTCTTGATGCTTTGGATACAGTGCTTTCATCCTCTTTGCAAGTTCAAGAGCTTTATCCTTTCTTTTCAAAAAAAGCTCAAGCCTTACTGTATCTAAAAAGAGGCTCAGTGTGGGAGCTCTTTCCAAAGCTCTTATGCAGTATGCTTGGGCTTTATATGGTTTTTCCTGCTGATAGTACCTGCAGAGAAAGTAATCTGTATAAGGATTGTAGGCAAGAGAGGGTAAAGATACAAAAATCAGTAAAAGCAGGTATATCATTGAACACTCCTGTGTATAAGTACCGGCAGCTCTGCTTTCTTGAGGACTTCTGAAGATGTGCTTCCAAGAAGTACCCTCTGAAGTGTAGAAAGTCCCCTGTTTCCCATAACTATTAGGTCTACATCTGTGTTATCTTTTAGATATTCCAGTAACGCTTCTGTAGGACTTTTCCCTTCTATAACTTTTGCCTGAGCGGTAAAACCTTCTCTTTGAGCTTTCTCTTTAAGACTTTCTAAGTACTTTGTTTTCTCTTCTTTGTAACGCTCACTTATAACATCCTTTATGTTGGCTACTACGGGCAGTTCTATGGTTTCTTCAACATGAAGTATGGTTATCTGTGGACCAAAAGGTTTAAGGAGTTTGAGAGCAAACTCAAAGGCAAGTTCTGCGTATTTGGACAGGTCGTGTGCTATGACCACTTTTCTGAAGTTTTCTACCTCTTTGCCTTTTAGTACAAGTAGGGGTTTCTTTGTGTACCTTGCTACTTTTTCCGCTGTAGAACCTACGAGTATCTTTTCTATCAAGCTTTTTCTGTGGCTAGCCATTATAATAAGGTCAAAGGACTGCTCCCTTTCAAGTATGATCTCTGCAGGATCACCTATATCAACCATTAGCTCTACAGATATAGGTTTTAAAAAATCTGCAAGTCCAACGAGCCGATCTTTTGCTTCTTCTTCCTTCTTCTTTTCAAGGTCAGAAAGAAGCTCAAGGTCTACAACGCTCATTCCAAAGCTTTCCGGATAGGGAAGATAAAGTATTGGTGATACCGCATGAAGGAGAACCACTTTTGCAGAATGGGCTTGAGCTAACATTTTTACCAACCTAAGGAGGGGATTGGTTATCTCCGTAAAGTCAACTGGCACCAAAAACTTCATCACGTTATAAACCCTCTAAGTTAGATTTTACAGCATTTTCTATGTATGGATATGCTTCAGGTGTGCCTGCGATTACATCTGTACCCTTGGTCAGACCTTTTGTGAGATGTACCTTTCCGCCTGCTTCTTCTACCATCAGCATGCCTGCACACACATCCCACGGATTTAGTTCAAACTCTATAAGACCGTCAAATATACCTTCTGCGGTGAAACAAAGGTCTATTGCTGCAGCACCCGGCCTTCGCATAGCTCCCACTTTTTCAAAAAGTTCCTTAAATATGTTCCAGTATATGTCAAGGTTTCTTTTTGCCCTTGAGGGAAAACCGTAAGCGATGAAAAAACTTTTTACTTGTGCTCTTTTGCTAATCTCTATCCTTTTGCCATTTTTGTAAGCACCGCCACCCTTGTGAGCCCAATAAAGAGTGTCAGATAAAGGCATGTATACCACTCCCACTATAGGTGCTCTCCTATAAGTAAGACCTACAGATACACCAAAGATGGGAAAACCTGCTATGTAGTTTTTCGTTCCATCAAGGGGGTCTATGTACCAAACATATTCGCCGTTGTCTGTACCTCCTTCTTCTTCTCCCACCACATCGTGGTCTGGAAAGTTTATCTTTATGTGTCTTCTTATCCTTTCCTCAGAGCTTTTATCCACAAAACTCACCACATCTTTTTCCGACTTTTCTTGGACATCTTTCTGGGAGAGCTTTCCAAAGTGTTCTTTGAGGATAAGTCCACCTATTAACGCTGATTCTTTTGCAACCTTTAAAAAAGACTCCACTTTATTCATAAGAGTTTAAAGAAAGTATATCATATATTCAAAGCTAAAACATCTCAAGTTGGGGATTTACAGGAAGGGTTCCGTAGTTTGCACCTTGGACTACTACCTTTCTTCCCATAACCTTTATCCTTCCCTCGGATATCCACCTTACCGCCTGAGGTAATAATCTATGCTCGTAAGAGAGTATGCGCTCTGATAAGGTTTCTTCTGTATCATCAGGAAGTATAGGTACGCAAGCCTGAACTATAACGGGACCGCTGTCTAACTCTTCCGTAACAAAGTGAACAGTACAACCTGTTATTTTAGAACCGTACTCGAGGGCTTGCCTCTGAGCTGACTTTCCTAAAAAAGCCGGTGTAAGAGAGGGATGTATGTTTATGATTCTTTCAGGAAAAGTCTTTACAAAATGTTTAGAAAGAATACGCATAAAGCCTGCTAATACCACAAGGTCTACACCGCTTAGAGCTTTTATTAGCTCTTCCTCAAAGGACTCCTGAGTTGAAAAGTCTTTTCTCTTTATCACTAAGTAGGGTATTTTGTGCCTTTTGCACCTTTCTAGAGCGTAAGCCTTTTCTCTATCCGATATAACTATGTTAATACTGCAGGGCAGTTTACCTGACTCTATGCTATCTATAAGAGCCTGAAGGTTGGAACCTCTACCAGAGACAAGCACACCCAGTTTCATACCTGAACTTTGAGCTTTTCATCTATATCATGCTGTATTAGAGCTTCTATTATTTCGTCAAGTTTTCCTTCAAGCACATCGCTTAGTTTGTAAAGGGTAAGGTTTATCCTGTGGTCTGTCACCCTGCCTTGCGGGAAGTTGTAAGTCCTTATTTTCTCACTTCTTTCTCCTGTACCTACCTGTGTTTTCCTCTCCTTGGCTATCTCCTCCTCCTTTTGTCTTTCATAGTAGTCTTTAAGCCTCGCATAGAGTATCTTGAGGGCTTTTTGTTTATTTTGAAACTGGGACCTCTCATCTTGGCAGGCAACTGTTATGCCAGTGGGTATGTGAGTTATCCGGACTGCGGTCTCTGTTGTGTTTACATACTGGCCTCCTGCACCGCTCGCCCTAAAGGTTTCTATCTTAAGATCCTGTGGGTTTATCTCAAGCTCCGTTTCGTCCACTTCAGGAAGAACTGCCACGGTTGCAGTAGATGTGTGTATCCTTCCCCCAGATTCGGTACGAGGTATCCTTTGGACTCTGTGTACTCCGCTTTCGTATTTTAGCCTTGAGTAAGCTCCATGACCTTCTACAAGAGCTATGACTTCTTTGTATCCGCCAAGCCCAGTCCTGTTGGCACTAAGTATAGTAAACTTCCACCCTTTTTCCTCCGCGTACTTCTGGTACATATTAAGCAGGTCTGCTACAAAAAGAGCAGCTTCCTCACCACCTACTCCCGCCCTTATCTCTATGATCACATTCTTTTCATCCCTTTCATCCTTTGGTAGCATAAGCACTCTTAAATATCTTTCCGTTTCTTCCACCTCCTTTTCTAATCTCTTTATCTCTTCCTTAGCCAGTTTTTCAAACTCCTCGGACTTTAGAAGTTCTCTGACATCTTCTAGGTCTTTCTGTATCTTTTTATAGTTTCTGTAAGTTTCTACAACTTCCCTTATGTCTTTCATCTCTTTACTGAGCTTTGCAAACTCCCTTCTGTCCTGAAGAACTTCCTGAGAGGTCAGTTTGTTTTGAAGCTCCTCGTACCTCTTCTCTAAAGCTTCTAACTTTTTTTCTAACTCTGCAGGAAGCATCACTCCTCTTTTGCACTTCCTGTAAGCTCAAGATAGTAAGGTTTTATCCTGAGCTTTCCTGTATAGAAAGGATGGCACATGTTGCAGGTTTCAAGATAAACAGTACCGCCCTTTGTGGAAAGCAAAGTGAAAGAGTTTCCACATCCACACACGAAAGTTGTGGGTTTTAGCTCTGGATGAATACCCTTTTTCATTGTTATACCTCCGCAAAGGTGCTATTATATATCAGTTCTTTTAGCCTTTCAACAGCCTTGCCTATAGCCTCCACCTTTGTCCCGCCCCCTTGAGCCAAGTCTTCTCTTCCACCTCCGCCACCCCCTAAAAGAGCTCCTATGTCCTTTATCATCTCTTTGGCTGATAGCTTTTTAGCAAGACTTTTGGAAAGCGCCAACAGTGTAGAGAGTTTATCACCTTTTTTACTTACTAAGAAAACCACACAGTTTCCACAAGAGTTTCTGATAGCATCTGCAGAGCCTCTAAGATCATCAGCGTCTACATCTTCAAAAATAGCCCAATATAGCTTTATACCTTTCACTTCTTCTTCTCTAAGTTCCTTTTTCATCTTCTCCTTTAAAAGAAGATCCTTTAGTTTAGCTAACTCTTTCTCCTTTTCTTTTATCTGGCTTTGTAGTCTTTCAACGGCATCAAAAAGCTCTTCTTGCTTTACACCCAAACTGGTACTAAGGTGCTCAAGAAGTTTGTGTTCTTCAAAGGCTTGCTTTATTGCCCATCTTCCCGTTTTTGCTATTATTCTTCTTACTCCAGCGCCAACAGAGGATTCTGATATGATCTTGAAGTATCCTATGTCTCCTGTTCTGTCTACATGAGTTCCTCCGCACAACTCCTTTGAAACATCACCTACCGTTATTACTCTTACTCTGTCACCGTATTTTTCCTCAAAGATAGCTATGGCACCTTCTTTTATGGCTCTTTCGTAATCCATCTCTTGAATGTTTACCTCGTAGTTTTTGCGTATGTGTTCGTTTACCTTTTCTTCTATGAGAGCCATCTGTTCCCAACTTAAAGCTTCGTAGTGTGTAAAATCAAACCGGAGGTACTGGTCGCTTACCAAAGAGCCAGCTTGACGCACATGCTCACCTATGGTTTGTCTGAGCACCGTATGAAGAAGGTGCGTAGCGGTGTGATTTCTTCTTATATCTTCCCTCCTCTCCACATCAATACTTGCATAGACTTCATCTGAAACCTTCACGCTTCCCTTTATTACTTTTCCTATGTGTAAGATTACTCCTTCAATGGGTGATTGGGTGTCATCTACTACAAAGTAAGAGCTCTCTCCCTTTATGAGCCCTCTATCACCTACCTGTCCTCCCCTCTCTGGGTAAAAGGGTGTTTCCTCAAGAAGGATCTCCCCTTCCTCACCTTCTTTAAGCTCCGATAATAGCTCACCTTTTTTGACTATGGCTATAACCCTACTAATAGTAGAGTGCTTACTGTAGCCTACGAATTTGGAGGTTTTACCCAAGTCTTTAAGATGCTGATAGATGGGTTTTACCTCTTTGGAGGATATCTTGAAGTGTTTTCTTGCCTTTTCTCTTTGTATTTGCATCTCCCTCTTAAAGCCTTCCATGTCTATGGTAAATCCCCGTTCTTTTGCTATATCTTCAAGCATGTCTAAAGGAAAGCCGTAAGTATCATACAAAGAAAAAACATCAGAACCCTTTAAGATACGGTCTTGCATGGCTTTTTCCATGATCTCTTCTACTACTGGCATGACATTTTTGAGAGTGTGTATAAATCTTTCTTCCTCCGCTTTTACAACACCTTTCACATAGTTTATGCTCTGCTCAAGTTCTGGATAAGCTCTTTTCATAATGCTCACGACCAGCTCAACGCCCTTGTGCATAAAAGGTTCGTGTATGCCAAGTTTGTAGCCATACCTTAAGGCTCTTCTTAAGATTCTTCTTATGACATATCCCCTGCCTATGTTAGAAGGTAAAACACCGTCAGATATGGCAAAGGTAATAGCCCTAAGGTGATCCGCTATAACTCTTAGAGCAACATCCGTTTCAAAGCTCTCACCGTAAGTTTTTGAAGATAGCTCTTCCCCAAAGGCTATAAGAGGTCTTATGATGTCTATTTCGTAGTTGGTTTTAGTACCTTGTAGGACACTGGCTATACGCTCAAGCCCCATTCCCGTATCTATGTTGGGTTTGGGAAGAGGTGTAAGGATCCCCTTCTCGTCTTTGTTGTACTGCATAAAGACAAGATTCCATATCTCCAGATACCTCTCACCGCCTTCACCTTCGCCTCTATCGTAATGGATTTCTGAAGAAGGACCGCAAGGTCCTGTTTCTCCCATTTGCCAAAAGTTGTCCTCCTCTCCCATCTTCCATACGCGATCTTCTGGCAAGCCTATGTGGTCTGTCCATATTCTGTAGGCTTCTTCGTCATCTTTGAATACTGTTATGTAGAGCTTTTCCTTTGGAAGTTTGAGATGCTCTGTTACAAACTCCCATGCGTACTCTATAGCGGTCTTCTTAAAGTAGTCTCCAAAGGAGAAGTTGCCCAACATCTCAAAAAAGGTGTGGTGTCTGGAAGTATAACCTACGCTCTCAAGGTCGTTGTGCTTTCCAGAAACGCGCAAACACTTCTGACAGGATACCGCTCTTGTATAGGGTCTTTTTTCTATACCCAAGAAGACATTTTTGAAAGGCACCATGCCTGCGTTCACAAAAAGTAGCGTGGGGTCAGACTCGGGTACTAACGGAGCGCTTCTTACTCTCGTATGCCCTCTCTTTTCAAAAAAGCTAAGGAACAGTTCTCTTATCTCGTCACTGGAAAACATGGCTATAAATTATAAACTACTTCCCGTATCAACTCTTTTGCGCTCTCCACAGTTTTTTCTGAAACCATACCCATAAGACGGGCTATTTCTTTTATCCTGTCTTCGCCTTTTAGCTCTTCTATCCTTACAAAAGCCATGTTACCTATAAATTCTTTTTTAGTTAGAATATGTCTGTGAGAAGCGCTCGCTATAGCAGGAGAGTGGGTTATTACTATGATCTGCATGCTTTCGGATAGCTTTCTCAGTAATCTTGCAAGCTTTATGGATGCTTCTCCGCTTATGCCTGTGTCTATCTCATCAAGCACATAGGTTTCTGTAGATGGTGACAAAAGAAACAGAGAAAGGGCTAACCTTGACATCTCTCCACCAGAGGCTACTTCCTCTAAGGGTTTTTCATCCCTGCCATAGGAGGAAAAAAGAAACTCCACATCTTCATTTCCGTATCTTCCCCCTTTGGGTATGAAATTTACCTTAAAGACAGCTTTTTCTAAGCCTGTATCTCTGAGCGTTGCCATCACTTTATCTTCAAAAGCATTTTTACAAGAGAGCCTTCTCTCTGATAGTACTTGGCCTAAATGTTTTAGTTTTTCTGTGAGCTCTAATATTCCTTCTTCTAAGTTGCTCCTGCTTTCCTCTTCTTTTTCCAAGCTTTCTATCTGGGATTGTAAGCTTTTTGCGTATCTAAGCACATCTGAGTAGCTCATACCATAGCGTCTCTCAAGTTTTTGCACCGCATAAACTTTCTCATTAAGCCTGTTTATCTCTTGAGGGTCCAGATCTAGAAGTTTGGTGCGAAGAGTGCGTTCTAAATATATCAGTTCTTCATTTAAACCTTCTACGCTTTTTAAAAGGGGTTCTACAGATTTATCGTAAGTGCACAGTTGTACAAGAGTTTTTTTCAGGTCAAACAGTCTGTCTGTTAGACCACCCTCTGTAAAGTTAGAAAGAGCACGCTCCACAAGAGTGTTTATCTTCTCCATACTGCTTAGCAAACGGAGTTTCTCTTTTATGTTTTCATACTCTTCAGCGCTTAGTCCTACGCTTTTTATATCTCTTAACTCTTCCCGAAGTATCTGCAGCCTTATGGCTCTTTCCCTCTGCCTTTCGTTCCAATCTGTGAGTTTTTCTTTGAGCTCCTCAAGTTTTGAGTGGAGCTTTTCATACTCTCTTCTTACTTCTATCAACTGCGCAAACCTATCGTAAGTATCCCTCTGAAAGTCTTTTTTGAGCACCTTTAGTCTGTCATTTTGCCCCTGAAGAAGGACCATTTGGGAAACCATGTCCTTTATCACTTTTTGTACGCTCCCTACACCGTTCAGGTAATACCTGCTTCTGCCTTTTTTTATTTCCCTTCTTACCACTACATGCTCTCCGTCTTTTAAAAACTCCGCTTCAACAGCTGTACCTTCTGGATATTCCTGCTTATGACCCATAAGAAACAGCAAAGATAATACGGTTAGAGACTTTCCCGTGCCTGACTCTCCTGTAAGGACATTCAACCCCCCTTCAAACTCTATCTCCTGGTCCTTTATTAGAAAAAAATCCTCTAAGCTTATACGGATTAGCATGGTATAATTTTTAATAAAGTTATATAAGGAGGTGTATTATGGCAACACTTACCTACGAAGAGGCTCTGCAACTTCTTAGAGAACACATAAAAGACTTTGAAGCTTCTGCCAAAATGGAAGAGATAGGGGTGGTGTATTATGTAGGCGATAGCGTTGCAAGAGCTTACGGGCTTGATGGTGTGATGGCAAACGAGCTTGTGGAGTTTGATAGCGGAGTTATGGGTCTTGCTTTTAACCTTGAAGAGGACAATGTGGGTATCATAATTCTTGGAAGTGAAAGCGGTATAAGGGAAGGTTCCATAGTGAGAAGAACCGGAAGAATACTTGATGCACCCGTAGGTGAAGGACTCATAGGCAGAGTTATAGACCCTCTTGGAAACCCTCTTGACGGAAAAGGTCCCATAAAGTACGAATACAGATCACCCGTTGAGAAGATAGCACCGGGTGTAGTCAAGAGGAAGTCTGTCCACGAGCCCCTTCAAACAGGTATAAAAGCCATAGACGCCATGATACCCATAGGAAGAGGACAGCGTGAGCTCATCATAGGTGATAGGTCAACTGGAAAGACCACCGTATGTATAGACACTATACTGAACCAAAAGGATACAGATGTTTACTGTATATATGTAGCCATAGGACAGAAGCGTTCAACTACTGCAAGGATCATAGAACTTCTTGAGAAGAACGGAGCTATGGAATACACATGCGTTGTGGTGGCTTCCGCAACAGACCCTGCATCCTTGCAGTATCTTGCACCTTTTGTGGGATGCACCATAGGTGAGTACTTCAGAGATAATGGAAGACATGCTCTTGTCATATACGATGACCTTTCAAAACACGCAGAAGCTTACAGACAGCTTTCCCTTCTCATGAGAAGACCTCCCGGAAGAGAGGCATATCCGGGGGATGTGTTTTATTTACATTCAAGGCTTTTGGAGCGCGCTGCCAAACTAAACGACGAGCTTGGAGCCGGTTCTTTGACTGCTCTTCCCATAATAGAGACAAAAGCAGGAGATGTAGCCGCATACATTCCTACCAATGTTATATCCATAACAGACGGACAGATATACTTGGAGCCAGACCTTTTCAACAAAGGTGTGAGACCCGCCATAAATGTGGGTCTTTCCGTTTCTCGTGTTGGTGGTGCAGCACAGATAAAAGCCATGAAACAAGTAGCAGGTACTCTTAGACTTGATCTTGCCCAGTTCAGGGAGTTAGAAGCTTTTGTGCAGTTTGCTTCTGAGCTTGACAAGGCAACCCAACAGACCATAAACAGAGGACTAAGACTTGTAGAGCTTCTCAAACAGGAGCCTTACAGTCCCATAAGCGTGGAAAAGCAGATAGTAGCCATATATGCAGGCACAAACGGATACCTTGATGACATACCCGTTGAGTCCGTAAGAAAGTTTGAAAAAGAGCTTTATGCTTACCTAGACAGAGAAGTACCTGATGTGTTAAAGGACATAAAGGAGAAAAAAGCTTTAGATGATGACCTCAAAAGAAGGATAGAAACCGCTCTTAAAGACTTCAAATCCAAGTTCATACCTTGAAGGTTTATGTAGGCTGTAGTGGTTTTTCTTACGAAGAGTGGAGGGGGGTGTTTTATCCACCTACTTTGAGAAAAGAAGAGTTTATAATCTACTATTCTAAATTTTTCCATGTGGTGGAGCTAAACTTTTCCTTCTACTCTTTCCCCAGCAGGGGAACCATAAAGAGCCTTACATCAAGGACAAAAGAGTTGAAGTTTTCCGTAAAAGCTCACAGAACTTTTACTCACACAAGACACTACACAAGCCAAGATGCTAAGAAGTTCCTCTATAGCATAGAACCTCTGCTTGAAGAGGATAGGTTTATAGCATTACTCTTCCAATTTCCCGAAAGCTTTCACCGAAGTGAGGAAAGTTTAGAGTATCTTACAAAGCTCTCTAATGATTTTAGAAGTGTGCAAAAGGTCATTGAGGTAAGAAGCAAAAGCTTTAGAAGTGCAGAATTTTATAGCTTTCTTGAAGAGCAGGGTTTTTCACTTGTTAATACAGACGCACCAAAAGACAGCAAGTTTTTAATAGGACCTTGGGTGTCCGCAGGTAATATAAATTATGTAAGACTTCACGGGAGAGATCCGCAGAAACCTTATGACTACCTTTATTCTCTTGAGGAGCTAAAAAAACTCAAAAGCAAGATTAAGAAGTTGGGGGTTAAACCCACCTATGTATTCTTTAACAACACTGCAAAAGCACAGGCTGTTTATAACGCATTGCAGATGAAAATGCTCTTTGGCTTGCAGGTGTCTATACCTAAAAAGATGGAAGACTTTTATAGGGAGAGGGAGTGGGAATAGTTTAGTAATATATTGTCAACATTTCTAAACGGATTATATTAAGTAAATGGAGGTGGTCTCCTATGGAAGACCTCAGGAAGGATGCACAAGAACTTTTTAACAAAGCGTACGCTTATCACATGATGGGAGACATCAAAAAAGCAATAGAGCTATACGAGCAGTCTATAGAGATGTATCCTACTGCCATGGCTTATACCTTCCTTGGGTGGGCTTACAGCATGCTGGGAGATTACGAAAAAGCTATTGAGCTGTGCAAACAAGCTATAGAGTTAGACCCTGACCTGGGAAACCCTTACAATGATATAGGGTCTTATCTTATAGCGCTGGGTAGGTACGAAGAAGCTATCCCTTGGCTCAAAAGGGCTATCACTTCAAAAAATTACGAACCAAGACACTATCCCCACATGAACTTGGCACGCGTTTATCTTGCTATGGGCAAATTTAAAGACGCCTTAGATGAGCTTGAAAATGCCATAAAGCTTGCACCCGATTACGGACCCGCACACCTATTAAGACACCAGATCCTCGCCATGCTCAACTGATAAATGATAAAATAGCTTTCTATGAAGAGGGGTTTTACACTTATAGAGCTTTTGGTAGTTATAGTAATTCTTGGTTTGTTAGCTGCCATAGTGGTGCCAAGAATCACAGGTAGAGTAGAAGAAGCTAAGATAGAAACCACCAAAGTGCAGATGAAAGCTATAAAAGATGCCCTTGAACAGTATAAAATAGATAACGGCTTTTATCCAACCACCGAGCAAGGACTAAAGGCTTTAGTGGAAAAACCCACAACACCACCCATACCACAAAGATGGAGACAGTACTTGGATAAGGTACCAAAGGACGGTTGGGACAGGGACTTTATATACCTCTCACCGGGTGTAGGACATCCTTACGAGCTAAAATCTATGGGTCCGGATGGTAAAGACGGTACGGAAGATGATATAGATGTATGGAAACTTTAAGGGTTTTACCCTTTTAGAAGTGCTTGTCGCAACAGTCCTTTTAGGCTTATTTTTCAGTGTTCTGTTTGACCTCCTTTCAAACGCAAGAAGGGACTATTACTCATCACAACTGCTGTATACAGACATGCTTATTCTTAATAACAAGCTCATACTCAATCAAAGAGAAGACCTCGAGGTCAAAAAAGGATCTCTAAAAGACTATCCGCAGATAGAGGAGACTACATACTCTTATGGAAAAGCACAGGTCTACACATACAATCTTAAAAGGTAGAAAGGGCTTTACTCTTTTGGAGGTGTTACTTGTTCTTACGCTCGTGAGCCTTCTGTTTGGTGTGCTTTCTTACAGCTTTTATTCTTTCTTGACAAACTCCACAAAACTTTTAGCGGATAGCGAAAAACTCAAGGAAGAAGCAAGTCTGCTTTTGGACATACAGCGCAAGGTTTTGTCAGCACAAACCCTTTACATGGAAAAGGACAAACTCTTTATGATCACCTCCGCTGGCAGCTACTACGAAGGAGTGGTCAAGTGCGCTTACATATACAAAGATAGGACTCTTTACTATTACGAATTTCCGTATCCTTATGGAGACATAAGGTTTTACGAAGAGGACAAACTTATAAAGCTCGGAAGGTTTAATGCTTTTTCTATAAGAGCTTATGAGAAAGGGCACTTCAGCGATATCTTCCAGGGCATACCAGAAATAGTTTATGTAAGATTAAACACACACGAGCTATTTATAAAAACCTTTTGAACTATTACGGGTGCGGCACACCCATAGAAGAGTTTATCAAACTCCTTTAAAATACTCGTCAACCTTTCGGAGTATGTCTTCTACACTCTCAGCATGGTCCACACCACTTATGGGATGAGTTTTATATCCCACCACATACTTTTCAAGTATCATGGCATAGGCTATCTCTGAAAGCGTACCCCATTGCCCCCCTATGGCAATTACCATATCACCACTTGCTACCACTATGGGATTTCTGTTCCAGTTCATACCCGTCTTTATCTTTATATCCACAAAAGGGTTGGCTTCTTCTCCCGTATAAGAAGGAAGGATCCCTATGCTTATACCACCACCTTCCTTAACTCCTTTGCAGACAGCTTCCATAACACCGCTTCTTCCCCCACACACCACCAATATGCCACGCTTTGCAAGTTCAAAACCAACACGGTAAGCCACATGGTACTCTTCCTCTGTAGCTTGTGAGGATCCAATAACGGACACAACTTTGTTTTTCAAAGCCTTCAGCCTCCTAATTTATATAATAAATACTCCCCACTCTAAGGAATTTGCAATATACTATATTTTTAGTGAGGAGGGAAAAATGACTCCAACAGCTCAGTCTCAGGAAGTTAGACTCGTTGACCTTTTGGTAAAGACGGTACAGCTGGGTGCCAGCGACCTTCACATCACGCCGGGTGCTAGACCTTCTGTGAGGATAGACGGAAGGATCACGCCCCTTGCTGAGTACCCCGTATTAACACCAGAGATTACTCAAAAGCTTGCTTACTCTATTATGTCTGAAAGACACAGAAAGGAATTGGAAGAGAAGGGACAGGTAGATTTTTCCTTTGGGGTCAAAGATGTAGGAAGGTTCAGAACCAATGTGTTTCTTCAGAGAGGCTCAATAGCGGGTGCTTTCAGAAGACTGCCTTACAAGATTATGAGTGTCAAAGAACTGGGGCTTACAGAAAAGGTACTTGAGCTTTGCCATAAGAGTATGGGGTTAATTTTGGTAACAGGTCCAACAGGTTCTGGTAAAACCACCACTTTGGCATCTCTTATAAATTACATAAACGAGAGCTTTCCTCATCACATAATAACCATAGAAGACCCTATTGGGTATGTTTTTCAACATAAGAAAAGTATAGTGAATCAAAGAGAGATAGGTGAAGATGTAGACAGTTTTGCAAGCGCTCTTAGAGCAGCCCTCAGGGAAGATCCAGATGTCATCCTTGTCGGTGAGATGAGGGACTTAGAAACCATAGAAATAGCTCTAAGAGCTGCAGAAACTGGACACTTAGTGTTTGGAACGCTACACACCAACACTGCCATATCTACCATAACAAGGATCATAGATGTATTTCCACCTTCACAACAGGATCAGATAAGGGTACAGTTATCCTTCGTTCTTCAAGGTGTTATAGCCCAAAGACTTCTGCCAAAGGTAGGGGGTGGCAGAGTGCTAGCTTATGAGCTTATGATTCCCAACACAGCTATAAGAAACCTCATAAGAGAGAATAAGCTTCAGCAAGTTTATGCCATCATGCAAAGCGGTCAGGCAGAAACAGGTATGCAAACCATGAATCAGTCTCTGGCAAGTCTATACAGAATGGGACTCATTACCCTTGACGACGCCTTCAAGTACTCTCCCGATGTAAAAGAGCTTGAGAGAATGATAGGCAGGAGCATATAACATGCCCCGTTTTAGGTACAGAGCCTTCTCGGAAGATGGGAGCTTCGTAGAGCAAGAAGTTACATATCCTAGCCATGAGCTTCTCATTTCTGAGCTTCAACAGAAAGGCTTTGCCATAGTTGAAGTACAGCAGTTAGAAGAGAAAAAGAAGGAAAGAAGCTGGTCTTTTGAGATACCTCTATTTGGTGGTGTAAAAGACAGGGATATATCCATATTCTGCAGACAATTGGGTACTATGATAAACGCAGGTGTTAACATAATAGACGCTATAAACATACTTGCGGAACAGCTTCCTAACAAACAGCTTTCTAATGCGGGGAAAGAGGTTGCCAAGATGGTAAGCGAGGGCATGTCTCTTTCTGCTGCCATGAGAAGGTTTCCAAAGGTTTTTCCAGACCTTGTAGTAAACCTCGCTAAGGTGGGTGAAGAAACGGGTAATCTTGATACTGCACTTATAAGAGCGGCGGATTACTACGAGAAGATGGCCATGATAAAAAGTAAGATAAAAAGTGCCTCTTTTTATCCCATCTTCGTCGTGGTTATAGCTACCATCATAGTTACTGGTATACTCTACTACTTAGTTCCTACCTTTGCCGAGCTTTACAAAAGCTTAGGAGGAGAGCTTCCCTTACCTACCCAAATGCTGGTAAATGCTTCAAACGCTTTGAGGAACAATCTTGTACTCATAATTAGCTCCATAGTGCTTTTTTCTGCTGTTTTCAGACTACTTTACAAGAACAACTATGCTTTTAGAAAGTCGGTTCATGCCTTTTCTCTCAAAGTGCCTAAGATGGGAGAACTCGTGCTCAAAAGTTCCATGGCAAAGTTTGCACGAACCATGGCTACCCTTTTTGCAAGTGGTGTATCCCTTGATAGAGCCTTTGATATAGCTGGTCAGGTCACAGGAAATGTGATCATAAAAGAAGCTGTCGATAGAGCAAAGAAGAGTGTCATAGAAGGAAAGCCCATGCATGCCTCTTTAGAAGAGACAGGCATATTTCCTAAGCTTGTTATAGCTATGGTGAGAGTAGGTGAAGATACGGGAAGGCTCGATGAGATGCTTGATACCATAGCGAGGTTTTACGAAGATGAGTTTGACAGAGCTGTTGAAGGTATGATAAAGCTCATAGAACCCGCTCTTATGGTGTTTATAGGTGGTATAGTGGGTCTCATACTTATAGCTCTATATCTGCCCATATTCAAGATGGGTGAGCTCATAAAAGGTTAATATGGCTCAACAACTTCTCAGAAAAGTCATAACACTTCAGAGGAAAAAAAGGCTTTTACCTGAAAATACATCTTTGCTGGTAGCCTTTTCCGGTGGTATGGACTCCGTCGCTCTTACCTTAGCCCTTATAGAACTAAAAAGCTTTTTTAAGCTAAAAAGACTCGCTTTAGCGCACATAAATCACGGTATAAGGGAGGAATCTGACAAAGATGAAGAGTTTGCGTTAGAGTTTGCCAGAAAAAAAGACTTAGAGATCTTTATCCAGAGGTTAAAAATCAAAAAGATGGTACAAGAAAGCAGAGAAAATCTTGAAGCTTTAGCCAGAGAGCTCAGGTATAAGGCACTTAGAAGCATCAAAGATGGCGAAGGTTTTGATATGATAGCTACCGCTCATCATCTTAACGACCTTGTAGAGACCATAATACTGTGGCTTGTCCGAGGTAGTGGTCTTGAGGGACTTACGGGGTTTGACGAAAAGGCAAATGACTTAGTGCGCCCCCTTTATTGGGTGACCAAGGAGGAAATAAAGGCATTTGTGTTATCAAGAAAAGAAAACTGGGTAGAGGACAGCACCAACTACGATGTAAAATACTCAAGAAACAGGATAAGACACCGTGTACTGCCAGAACTCAAAAGCATAAACCCACGACTTGAAGGCTCCCTCTTAAGGCTAAGAGACATCCTCAAAGAAGAGAACGCTTTTATCCATCAGCAGACCCTTATGGCTCTAAAAAAATGTGCAGAAGGGAATGCTCTGCGCAGAAGGGAATTAAGGTCATTACATCCAGCCATCCAAAGGAGACTCCTTTCCATATGGTTGGGTATAAAGGACTTTAGAAAGATAGAACAGGCTTTGTGTTTGGTAGACAAAGGGGGAAGCATTTACCTTGGTGAGGGTAAAGTTCTAAAGTCTAAAGGGGAATACCTATACTTGCAAAGGACAGGATGTTGATTATGTTTAATCTGTATTAGGAGGTAAATAATGCAGTGGGTAAAAAATCTTTTTGTATGGATACTCATATTGGGATTTATGATACTTGCCTTTAATCTTTTTGAGGGTAACAGAGAAAATGCTGTAAGAACACCTTTGAATACAGTTATACAACTTGCAGAAGAAGGCAAGCTTAAAGAGGTTAAAGTGAAAGACAATGTGCTAATAGGTGTCACCACTGACGGACAGAGGATAGAGACGGGTATTCCCCCCGGTTCAGATATAGTGAGCAAGCTAATAGACAAAGGCGTAAAGGTTGAAGCTCCAGCTCCAGAGCACAGTGGATGGCTTATTAGCTTTTTGGTATCTTGGCTACCCATTCTCTTCTTCATAGGTATATGGATATACATGATGCGTCAGGTAAGCGGTGGTGGGAATCCCAACTCAAGAGCTTTCAGCTTTGGAAAAAGTAGGGCAAAGGTTTACATAGATGAAAAACCCAAGATAACGCTAAACCATGTGGCAGGTATGGAGGAGGTCAAAGAAGAAGTAAAGGAGATCATTGAGTACCTAAAGGATCCAGTAAAGTTCCAAAGGCTTGGTGGCAGACCACCCAAAGGTGTGCTTTTTTACGGAGAGCCGGGGGTAGGCAAGACGCTTCTTGCCAAAGCTATTGCTGGTGAAGCACATGTACCTTTCATATCCGTTTCCGGCTCTGATTTTGTTGAGATGTTTGTAGGAGTAGGTGCTGCAAGAGTTAGAGATCTCTTTGATACTGCCAAAAGACACGCTCCCTGCATCATATTTATAGACGAAATAGACGCAGTAGGAAGGTCAAGGGGTGCTATAAACTTAGGTGGTGGGCATGATGAGAGGGAACAGACTTTAAATCAACTTCTTGTAGAGATGGACGGCTTTGATACATCAGAAGGCATCATAGTCATAGCAGCTACCAACAGGCCAGACATATTAGACCCAGCGCTTCTAAGACCGGGAAGGTTTGACAGGCAGATATTTATACCAAGACCCGATGTGAGGGGTCGCTACGAAATACTCAAGGTGCACGCAAAGGATAAGAAACTATCACCCAATGTGGACTTGGAGCTGGTGGCAAGGGCTACACCTGGTTTTACGGGCGCAGACCTTGAAAATGTGCTCAACGAAGCAGCTCTTCTTGCAGCAAGAAAGGGCAAAGAGCACATAGAAATGGAAGACATAGAAGAAGCCATAGACAGGGTTACCATGGGTCTTGAGAGAAAGGGAATGGTAATATCCCCCAAAGAAAAAGAAAAAATAGCGTATCACGAAGCAGGACATGCCATTATGAGCCTAATGGTACCTGGCTCAGACGCTCTTCATAAGGTATCCATAATACCCAGAGGTATGGCTTTAGGAGTGACTCAACAGCTTCCCATAGATGACAAACACATGTATGACAAAGAAGACCTTATGGGTAAGATACTGACCCTAATGGGTGGGCGTGCAGCGGAAGAAGTGTTTTACGGGAAGGAAGGCATCACCACAGGTGCAGAAAATGATCTTCAGAGAGCAACAGAGCTTGCCTACAGGATGGTTTCCATGTGGGGAATGAGCGAAAGAGTGGGACCCTTAGCGGTAAGAAAAACGGTAAACCCCTTCTTAGGAGGTATAACTACATCTGTGGACATAAGCGAGGACTTAAGGAGGGAAATAGACCAAGAGGTCAAGAACATACTCACATGGGCTTATGAAGAGACTAGAAAAACCATAGAAACTTACAAAGAGCCTCTAAAAGCTGTTGTGAAAAAACTTTTGGAGAAGGAAACCATATCCTGTGAGGAGTTTGTAGAAGTCCTCAAGCTTTACGGTGTTGAGATAAAGAACGAATGCAAAAAAGAAGAACTAAGCCTTGAAAAGAAAACCCAAGAAGAACCTTTGGTAAGGAGGTAAAGACATGGGCATGACCATAACTGAAAAAATACTTGCAGACCACTCAGGAAAAAAGGAAGTCTATCCGGGAGAGCTCATCACTGCAAAGATAGACCTTGCTATGGCTAACGATGTAACCGCACCTCTCTCTATAAAGACCCTTGAGAAGTACGGTATAGATAGAATTTTTGACCCAGAAAAGGTCGCTTTGGTGCTCTCTCATTTTGTGCCTGCAAAGGACATAAAGTCCGCAGAGCAGGCAAAGATAGTAAGAGAATTTGCAAAAAAACATAAAATAAAGTGGTTCTTTCCAGAAGGAGAAGGTATAGAGCACACCATACTACCTGAGCAAGGTATAGTTGTACCCGGGGATTTGGTCATAGGTGCAGATTCTCACACATGCACTTACGGAGGCATAGGAGCTTTTGCTACGGGTGTAGGCTCTACCGATCTGGCATACGCTTTGGCTACAGGGGAGATATGGCTAAAAGTTCCGCATTCTATGAAGTTTATTTTCTATGGAAAACTAAAACCTTGGGTGATGGGAAAGGACCTCATCCTTCACACTATAGGGCAGATAGGTGTTGACGGTGCGCTCTACAAAGCTATGGAGTTTGACGGTGAAGCTATAAGAGACCTATCCATAGAGCAAAGGCTCACCATCACCAACATGGCTATAGAGGCAGGAGGTAAAAACGGCATAATAGCACCTGATGAAAAGACCATAGAGTATGTATCTGCACGAGCCAAAAAACCTTGGAAAATTTACCAGAGCGATGCAGACGCCCAGTATTTGGAAGTTTACGAATGGGATGCAGATAAAATAGAACCTTTAGTTGCATGGCCTTATCTGCCTTCCAATGTGCATCCAGTAAGCGAGTCAACCCATATAACTATAGATCAAGCCTTTATAGGTTCTTGCACCAACGGGAGGATAGAAGACCTTAGGATAGCAGCAACCATACTGAAAGGCAAAAAAGTACACCCTTATGTGCGCTGTATAGTAATACCAGCCTCCAAAAGTGTTTATCACCAAGCCCTCCGTGAGGGTCTCATAGACATATTTTTAGAAGCGGGATGTGTAGTTTCCGTTTCTACATGTGGTCCCTGTTTAGGAGGGCACATGGGTATACTTGCAGAAGGGGAAAGGTGTATCTCTACTTCTAACAGAAACTTTCCTGGAAGGATGGGACATCCAAAAAGCGAGGCGTATTTAGCAAACCCTGCAGTGGTAGCGGCAAGCGCAGTACTTGGAAGAATAGCGCACCCAGAGGAGGTTGTAAAATTAGAAGAGCTTGAAGTTTCTACTTGAAGCTGACCTGGACAAACTGGCTAAATGGATGAGGTTTTTGGGTCAGGATGTGCTTGTGCTTAAAGGAGCTATAAACAAAAGAAGTATCGTAGAACATACAGATAGGGTATTCATTACCACATCAAGGAAGTGGGAAAAACACTTGAGGGATTGGAGAGTCAATTATCTTATCCTTCCAAGAGATGACTGGAAAGTACAGCTCTGCCTTATACTTAAACATTTCCAAATAAAGCCCAAACTTCTGTTAAACAGATGTCCTCATTGCAATGCGGAGCTTGAGCTTATAAGTAAAGAAGATGTAAAGAGTGCTATTCCACCTATTGTTTACCAGTTTGGCTACCACTTTACACGATGCGCAGAGTGTAAGAGTATATTCTGGAAAGGTACACACCTACCAAAGATGAAAAGGACGCTTAAGAGTGTCCTCAAAAGATGCTAATTACTGCTCTACTATAAAACCAAGTATGTTAAAGTTCTTCAAAAGGTTTTTTTTCTCCTTTTCGGCTTCTTCCCTTGTTGGAAACTTTCCGTAGAGAACTCTGTAAATTCCTGATTGCTCTACTATCCTTACATCTTTTAGTTGTGCTTCTATCCTCTTTTTGAAGGCGTCCGCTCTATCGTAAGAAGAGAAGCTTCCTATCTGTATGGCAAAAGTTTTTTTTATAACTGGATTTTCTTCTACCTTAGGCTTTTCCTGTGTTTTTTGCTCTATTTTGGGCTTTTCTTGTGTTGCATGTAAGGTTATGTATCTTTCCTGCTCTTTGATAAGCACTTTGTTGAGGAGTTCATAAGCTTGGTTTTTTACTGAGCTATCCGTGTCTTTTCTTTCTATAATGGTTTTTATTATGTCCTTTGATGCATCGTAATTACCTAACTCAAAATTTACCCTGGCAAGGCCTAAAAGCACTATAGGACTATCCACATTGTTGTTCAAAAGCGTGTTGTAAACATCTCTTGCCTTTGTGTAATTACCTTCTTTCTCGTAAGCTTGTGCAAGTTCCATCTGAGCTTCCAAGAAAAGAGGGTTGTAAGCAGTTGCCTTTTCTAAACTGTCTAAATACATATCCTTATCTCCAAGCTCTTTGTATACCTTAGCAAGATAATAGTAAGCCATATGCTTCTGAGAAAAGGCTTCATCTTTGAGGGTGTCTGTAAGAGTGCTTTTTGCCCTTTGGTAGTCTTTTGTATTGTAATATAGTATGCCTAAATTCATCTTTGCTTCAGTATAGGAAGGGTCAACCTCAAGAGCTTTTTGGAAAGCACTTTCTGCCTTCTGGAACTCCTTAGCTTCCATGTAAGCAAGCCCCAAAGCGTTCCATACCTTCGGCTCTTTCGCTGATAACTGCACCGCCTTATAAAAGTTAGCTATGGCATCCGAATAGTTCTTTGCCACATATGAAGACATGCCAAGATCGTAGTAGTACTGCCACTCCTTTACCTCTCTCTGCTCTCTAACCGCACAGGATAAAACCAGAAGGAAGACAAAAAAAGCAAAACACTTTTTCATCGTTTAATAAGCACACTTCCAAAATGGCTTTTGAGCGGACCCAGGTCCTTCTTTATATCTGCGGTGATTACCTTTAACCTTACTTTATAAAGACCGCCTTCTTCTACTATAACACCTTTATAACCTAAGCTTTTTGCTTTTTTTAGGGCTTTTTGCGCGTTTTCCCTATTAGAAAAGGCTCCTACCTGAACTATGTAAGTTTTTTTCACTGTTTGCTCCTTCTTTTTCTCTTCCTTTATCCTTTTCTCAACAGTTTTTTCCTGTTCTTTTTGTACTTCTTTCTTTTCCTCCACCTTTTGCTTTTGCTCTACAGTTTTGGTCTCTTGGGGTTTTTCTGTAGGCGCAGTAGGCTGAGTCTGCTCTGGCACTTCCTTAGGCTGGGGTTTAACTACTACCGGTGGTGGTGTTATTTTCTCTTCTTTGTTTTTTAGCCAGGTGTTAAAGCCAAGATAGAAGAAAATTATAGCGACAAGCGTACCTATTAAGATTATGAGCCTTTCCCTCTTCATATTTTCCTCCTTTACATCCTATCGGGTGCACCAACTCCCATTAATTTTAGCCCAAATTTTACTGATAATTCAATGCCTTTGAGTAAGGCAATACGGGACAGCATGGTGTTCCTGTCTTCAAGGATCACCCTGTAATGGTTATAGTAACTGTGAAAGTCCTTAGCTAGATCTAAAAGCTCATAAGTTATTATGTGAGGATGCAATCTTAAAACCGCTTCTTTTATGTTATCTTTCAAGAATAAAACCCTTTTTATAAGCTTTATCTCCTGACTTTCTTTGAGAAAAGGTACAAAAGTTTGGAGATACTCTTTATCTATATCCATCTGGTATCTTGTGTGAACTTCCCTGAACACACCCATTATCCTTGCGTGCATGTACTGGACATAAAAAACAGGATTTTCTGAAGTTTTTCTTTTTATGAGCTCTATGTCAAAATCCAAAGGTGTATCGCTCCTTTTTGTAAGGAATACAAACCTCACCGCATCAGAGCCTACATCTTCTATCAGTTCTTTTAGGGTAATAAACTCTCCTGTCCTTTTGGACATTCTTATCTCCTGACCTTCGCTGAATAGCCTAACCATCTGGACCAACTGCACATTAAGCCAGTTTTCTGGAATACCTAAAGCTGTTAACGCACCTTTCAGTCTAGGAAGATAGCCATAATGATCAGCCCCCCATATGTTTATTACTTTACTAAAGCCTCTTTGGTACTTTTCCCAATGGTAGGCTATGTCTCCTGCAAAGTAGGTGTATGTACCGTCAGACCTTATAAGCACCCTATCTTTGTCATCTCCAAACTCTGTAGACTTAAACCACAGTGCCCCATCTTTTTCGTAAGTATAGCCCCTTTCCTTAAGCAAATCCACTACCTTTTGAACTTTTCCCTCAAGGTAAAGAGCCTTTTCGCTGTACCACACATCAAACCTTATGTTAAGGAGTTCAAGGGTGCTTTTTATTTCTTCCAAAAGCCTTTTTACGCCGTAATCCTTTAGTAGATTTATAGCTTTGTCTCTGTCCTCTTTCAAAAGGGAAGAACCGTAAAAGGCTTTTACATCTTTGGCAAGTTCATCAATGTATTTACCTTTATAACCTTCTCTTTCGTACACATCCTTTAACTGCTCATCTTCTTCACCAAATAGCTTTTTGTATTTGTAAAGTATGGAAAGCCCAAGTAAATAAACTTGGTAGCCTGCGTCGTTTATATAGTATTCTCTAACAACTTTATAACCATAGGTTTTCAATAGATTTGCAAGGACATCACCCACCACAGCACCCCTCCCATGACCCAGATGCAGAGGACCAGTAGGATTAGCACTTACAAACTCCACCTGCAAACTTTCCCCTTTGCCCATATCTTCCACAAAATACGCCTCACCTTTTCTAAGTAGCTCAGTGAACTCCCTCTTTAGATAATCATCTGAAAAGGTGAAGTTTATAAATCCACCTAGAGCCTCTGCCGAAAACTCTTCATTACTTAAATGCTCTGCCATCTGCTGTGCAAGGCTTTTAGGGTCGCGCCTGAGCTTTTTTGAGAGTAGGAAAGCAACATTGGTAGCTAAATCTCCAAGATTATAGTCTTTTGGCTTTTCTATTGTGAAGCTTTCTATCTCTAATCCGTATATTTCCCTTACCTTTTGTTTTATGGCAGTTTCTAAAGCCTCTTTCACGCATAAGAATACTACACCAAAACATAAGAATAGTCAAGTCAATCTGCACAAGGTATAATATAGTCCATGCATACCATAAAAAAATTCCAAGAGCTATTGGGGGATGTGTTCCAGTTTGAAAGTTCAGACCTTGATTTTGGCATATACAGAATTCTCAACTACAAACGGGATGAAGTAGAAAAGTTTATAAACCAAAAACTGCCACAGATAATAG
>Ga0079997_104526_pt1 | contig 32411 bp, 22 predicted proteins | sample PerSpoCPS_CMetaG_FD_69200 | JGI IMG/M metagenome (GOLD analysis project Ga0079997, IMG submission 69200) | Archaeal communities from Yellowstone National Park, Wyoming, USA - Perpetual Spouter C (PS_C) MetaG (SPADES assembly) (version 2) | ecosystem: Environmental > Aquatic > Thermal springs >... | reverse complement strand
TCGTAAACGACCCCAACCCACCCGTGTAGCTGAACGTCTCATCCCCTCCCACCGCACTCTTCTGCACCACAACCCGCCCCCGCTTCCGATTCGTGTATGTGCACGTCACCGTCTCCCCAGCGTCCACGTCTATGTTCGCCGTCGCCCCACTTGTCGTCGTCCCCCCATCCGGATCCACACACACCACCCCCACAAAGTCCCACCCCGCAGGCAGTGTCCCCTCCGTCACCGCATATACCCCAGGCACCACATTATCAAACACCTGACTCCCCGTCCCCCCACTCGTCGTGATCGTAAACGACCCCAACCCACCCGTGTAGCTGAACGTCTCATCCCCTCCCACCGCACTCTTCTGCACCACAACCCGCCCCCGCTTCCGATTCGTGTATGTGCACGTCACCGTCTCCCCAGCGTCCACGTCTATGTTCGCCGTCGCCCCACTTGTCGTCGTCCCCCCATCCGGATCCACACACGCCACACCCACAAAGTCCCACCCCGCAGGCGGCGCCCCCTCCGTCACCGCATATACCCCAGGTGTTACAAGTAGCGTTACCGAGCCACTTCCGCTGCTTGTCGTGATACTTGGGGAAGCCATCACGGTCGCCCCACTTGCCACTGTGTACGAGAATGTTCCATCTCCACCCTGTGCTGTCTTGCTAATCACGATCCGACCGTTCACCCGAGCGCACGCCGAGAACTCCGACGTATTGCCCGCACTATCCGTCGCTGTTGCCGTCACAACACTGTTCAAGGGGAGGCTGGCAGCAAAGGTGGCTATGAAGCTCCCCGGGCCGCTCACCGATATCGCCCCCAGGAACGTCTCTCCCTCACCATGTCCGGATGGGTCACAAGAAGAGTTGGAGAAGAACTCAATCGTGATGGGATAGGTCGAATTACTCGTCGCGGAATCTATAGAACCCAAGATGGTCGTATTGCTCCCGGAGACGACGATACTCTGCAGCACGGGGAAATTCTGCAACCGATTCGCCCCACCATCGGGATCTCCAGGGTCATTGCTCGTCACCCCATTAGCCCCCAGATCAATCCCCAACCCACCATTAGAGAAGATCGAGTTCCGCTGAATGCGATTTCCCGTACCGGAGCTCACAAACACCCCATCAGCTCCGTTGAAGGCGATGACGTTACCCGCCCCCGCAGCCGTCCCGCCGATAGTATTATTGCTGGCGCCGTTGAAGATTTGTATGCCATAGCTGGTATTGGCCAAACCGGATGAGCCACTGGCGGTAGTTCCGATGAGATTCCCCTGCACGAGATTTCCCGTTGTCCCATTGTCTCTGATCTCGATCCCGTCCGAGTTATTGCCGGAAATGAGATTGCGAGCGGCAGGAAGGGTCCCGCCAACTTGGTTGTTTGCGCCGGAGATACGTATGCCATCTTGGTTACCCTGATCACTTGTGCCACCAGCATCGGTCCCGATGAAATTTCCCTCAATGATGACATTACTACCAGTGATGAGGATCCCATTCCGGTTGAAATTGTTAATCACCACCCCCCGTACCACGACGTTACTCGCGGAAATGGTTAACCCTGATGCAGTCCCGCCAGACCTTCTAATCACTATCTTGAGCTGAGCATTCAGCCCCTGGGGAGCCGGATTAGAATTCGGCGTCGCCCCCGGCTGCGTGTATCCGTCTATGGTCACCGCGTCGGTGATTGTGGGAAGCGGGCCGTTCACTGCTGGAAATATCAAGATCGTATGAGGCCCCGATCCGGGAATATTGAAATGGATGAGATCAGGACCGGGATTGCTGTTAGCTGCAAGGATCGCTTCGCGCAGGGAGCAATCACCAATGGGAGGACTATCGCAAGAACCATCATCCACGTCGTTCGTAGTATTAACCGTAAATGTCAGAGAAGCGATCGTTATGAGACCCTCAGGTTCCGCTGCTCCTTCCCGCAGGACCACCAAATCGGTTAAGGCGTCAGCGTTCAATCGCATGGGAAGCACAGCCACGATAGCTCCCTCGGCCAAGGGGAGCGCCCTGACCGACAGCGAGAACGAATCCTCTCCAAACTCCTGAGTGGATGTCACAACAGATGCGACAGAGGTGAGAACATGCGCGCGCCGAGATTCAGGATCGAGCACGAGCACATCGTCCGTTGGGGCGCTGGAGACCCTCGCCCGCACCAATAGGAGGCTTCTTCCAGAAGATCGTGAGGAGATGTTTGTGGAAGAGCCCTCAATGGGATGATCTGCGATCATGGTCCAGGATGCGCTCATCCCATGGGTCTGCAGCAGGGGATCACGAGCGAGCACACGCAGGGCTCCATCTTCGCCAAGCACAGCGATCTCCATGTCGTGCTCTCCCTCGGCTCGGAAATCCCCAAGCGCCAAAGCGACAATCTGGAAAGGCAGCACCTGCTGATCAACGCGCAGTGCGCGCCTCTCCGACGGGGAATACCGATCCCGTCCGTGCACGACCAAGAGGTGATGGCCTGCAGCGATGGCAAGGTCGGACTCATCATGCTCGTCCAACGGTCCGAGAGCCAATGCCGTCGCTTCCTCCGGAAGCGAGATCTCCTCGGGTTCATGGCGTAAAGCCCCATTGGGTCCCTCGAAGATGAGCACTCGTGGCCCCTCAGGTCCGGTGATCCCGACGACGATATCCATGAGGCCATCAGCCCGATTAATCTCCCCAACGGCCAGTGCTGTCACCGATCCTGGCAGCTCACGCTCATGACGCTCGTGTACCCCTCCTCGTCCATCTCCCCGCAGCCAATAGAGCGTTCGTCCGCCGCGCGCAGCCGCAATCACATCGGCATGTCCATCGGCATCGAAATCGCCCGCCCCCAAAAGATCCGGCGGCTCCGGGAGATCGAACACCCGTGCTTCCGGCCAAAACGGCGCCCGTGCGAGTGGCTTTTTATATGGCCAAAGGAAACCCTCGTTACCCCGATGAATGCTCAGAAAACCGCCGACCGATCCCGCATATCCGCTGACGAGATCCGGCATACCATCCTCATCGAAATCCGCTGTCGCCAAGGCCGTGGGTCGAACGAATCTCGGCCCCGTCATCTCCAGCCCGCCGGTGGCGCTCACGTAGACCGTCGGCAGCTCCACCCTCTCCCACGATACGATCCAGGGATACCCCTGATCGCTCGCTCTCCCACCGAACGGCGCTGGCTTCGGAGGCGCCTCCGAATCCGGCCACACAGCCGACACCGCCCCGATTCCCCCTATCAACGCGATAAGCACGATGATCGTCACCCGGCTCATCGTCTCCCCCCATGCGGAAGAGCCCTATCGAAGGACCCTGGCTTTCCCTGCGATCTCCTCCTCACTTAGGCGATTCCTTCAGATACCTGCGCAGCCCGAGTGGTTCTCTTCACAGGTCTCACGATGATTCCGCAAGCTGAAAACACCGCCCAACCTGCAGGAAGAACGCCGCCATGTCCTTCTCCAACGTATGCTCCTCGCACTGTTCTCGTGAACCCTGAGATACCGGCCTCGATACTGCCTCGCCGTTTTGCAAGGCAGGAATATTACCTGGGTTTTTCCGAAATGACAAGGGGAATTTTTGAAATGGGCGCGCCTTAGGGAAAGGGTAGCGCTGGCACGATGCCGGCTCCTTCTCAACACATGCGCACCAATCCTCTCCACGGTCAGATGGGACTGTCTGAATGCCGCGATACTCCCTCCCGCTTGTGGACGGAGGGGAGACATGCGCGGCTGCTCTGTTTTCAAGCCGCAGGCGCGCGACGACGAGACCAAATCCAGGGATCACGCCGTGATCGTGGACCGATCGGACGTTCGTCATACACATCATTCGCGCCGCACCGGTGAAAGAGGCGAAGGTCTTATCCGCAGCTCTACTTTCCCTCCTGATCGCTTCCCCGAGTCCTCCCCGCACAGGTTCGCCAAAAGCCCCATAGTTGGTGTATGATTAACCCGACGCGATGGTTCGGAAGACCTCTGTGAAAGGGGAGAAGGGGCGATGCCTTTTGAGGTGGAGGATTATTTGGAGTTAATTCGGTTATTGCAGGAGCGTCCGGAGTGGCGGGCGGAGTTGCGGCGGTTGTTGCTGACGGAGGAGCTGTTGGGGTTGCCGGGGCTTGTGCGGGAGCTGGTGGAGGCGCAGCGGCGGACGGAGGAGCGAGTTGGTGGGGTTGAGGAGCGCGTGGGCCGGATTGAAGAGTACATCGCCGCGCTTGCCGACGCACAACGGCGGACTGAGGAACGCGTTGGCCGGCTTGAGGAGCGCGTCGGTCGAGTCGAAGAACGCGTCGGCCGGGTCGAGGAGCAGATCGCTGCATTGGCTGAGGCCCAACGGCGGACCGAGGAACGCGTCGGCCGGGTCGAGGAGCAGATTGCCGCATTGGCCGAGGCCCAGCGGCGGACCGAGGAACGCGTCGGCCGGGTCGAGGAGCAGATTGCCGCATTGGCCGAGGCCCAACGGCGGACCGAGGAACGCGTCGGCCGGGTCGAGGAGCAGATCGCCGCATTGGCCGAGGCCCAACGGCGGACCGAGGAACGCGTCGGCCGGGTCGAGGAGCAGATCGCCGCATTGGCCGAGGCCCAGCGGCGGACCGAGGAACGCGTCGGCCGGGTCGAGGAGCAGATCGCCGCATTGGCCGAGGCCCAACGGCGGACCGAGGAACAAATGGCACAACTCGTCGAAGCGCAGCGACGAACGGAGGAACAGATACACGTGCTGGCCAAGAGCCAAGAACTCTTTGCCCAACGCCAAGAATGGCTCGTCAGCACGGTGGAGGATCTCAAAAACACAGTAGGCGAGCTCAAAGGACGCGTGTTGGAACGGACCTATCACGAGAAGGCCAGCGCCTACTTCGGTCCTCTACTGCGGCAGCTTCGGATCGTGGATCCCTACACGTTGGAGGAGACGCTGCGTGCCTATCTCTCACCCGAGGAGTTCTCCGACCTGCTGAGACTCGACCTGCTGCTTTGCGGGCAGCCTCGCTCGCGCCCCGAGGTGACCGAGCTCTGGATAGCTGTAGAGATTTCGGCTGTCGTGGATCAGGGAGACGTCGAACGCGCTCGACGCCGAGCTGCGCACCTGCGCCGAGCTGGGTATCGTGCGATCCCGATGGTCGCCGGAGAGCGCCTCACTCTCAGTGCGGAAGACGAGGTCCGACGGCATCGAGTCGCTGTCTTGCAAGATGGGCGCGCTCTCCTCTGGGAAGAAGCCCTCCAAGCGTGGACAGAAGACCTGAAGGCATAACCCTGGCTCTTGAGACCACGGGGAGCACGCTCCGCCGTTCTGCCTTATGCGGATTGCGTGAGGGACGCCTAGCTGATTATAATAAGCCCCGCCTTATGCGAACGACGGAGAAAGCGTCATCTCCAATGGGGACTCCCACGCGATCCCCCGGGGAACCCGATGCGACCTCCGGATCACGGGGGAGCCTCAGCGGCGTCGGAGCTTCGGCGGCGATGTGTCCCCACTGCCGGGATACGGGATGGGAGTACGTCGCTGACCGAACGGTCCGGAGATGCCGCTGTCGCCAGGATCCGGAGAAGAGGGCAGAACGTCTCCTTGAGGCGGCGCGCATCCCGCCCCGATATGCCGGATGTGGACTGGATAACTACGAAATTCACAATAGCACGCAACGAGCGGCCGTCTATATCTGCCGGCGCTTGGTCGAGGACTATCCCAATGTGGATCGCGGGCTTTTGATCATCGGTCCCTGTGGCGTGGGGAAAACCCATCTGGCCGTAGCGACGATCAAGGAGCTCATTCGGCAGAAATTGGTCCCGTGCCTCTTCTATGACTTCCGCGATCTCCTGAAAGAGATTCAAGACAGCTACAATCCGATCTCTCAGACGAGCGAACTGCACATTCTGGCGCCCATCTATGAGGCCGAAGTGCTGGTGCTGGACGAGCTCGGAGCAGCCAAGCCAACCGAGTGGGTGCAGGATACGATGACGCAGATCATCAACACGCGCTACAACCAAAAACGGATCACAATCTTCACATCGAACTTCCTCGACGTTTCGACCAGCTCCACAAAGGAGACGCTCACGGATCGCGTGGGCGAGCGCTTGCGTTCACGCCTCCATGAGATGTGCCGACTCGTTGTCATCGAGGGCGAGGATTATCGCCTCGGGCACCGGTAGCCTTACGGGCACCCCACGGAGACGTCTTGCGCCAGAGTCCTCGCATGGGATGCCCACGACCGGTTCAGCGCTGCCCCACGGGCTTATACGCGCGCTCCCAATCGGTGAGAAACCGCTCTAAGCCGATATCCGTGAGCGGATGCTTGACGAGTTGCTCCAGGACCTTGAAGGGCAGAGTCGCGATGTCCGCACCGATGAGCGCGGCCTGCACGACATGCATCGGATGCCGGATGCTGGCGACGAGGATCTGCGTCTCGAACCCATAGTTGTCAAAGACCTGGCGGATCTGCTCGATCAGCTCCATGCCCGAATGGCCGATGTCGTCCAGGCGCCCGACAAAAGGACTGACGACGGTCGCCCCGGCTTTCGCCGCGAGAATCGCCTGAGGCACGGTGAAGACGAGCGTCGTGTTGATGGCGATGCCCTCTTGGGAGAGGACGCGAATGGCCTTGAGCCCCTCGACCAGGCAGGGAATCTTCACCATGACATTCGGGTGAAGGCGCGCCAGCTCGCGTGCCTCGGCGATCATCTCCGACGCCGTCGTGCTGATGACCTCCGCACTGACCGGTCCCGGCACGATCTCACAAATCGCACGAATATGCGCGCGCGGATCCGAGACTCCTTCCTTTGCAATGAGGCTCGGATTCGTCGTCACGCCGTCAATGACTCCCCAGGAGACTGCCTCGCGAATCTCTGCGAGATTGGCCGTATCCAGAAAGAATTTCATCGTCGTCCTCCTTTCGGTGAGGTCAGAGCACGCCCCGATGGCATTCTCTTGTTCCCCGCCCTCAAAGCCTTGACACTGTATCGAAAGTTGGAGCGAGAATCAAATCCCGCGGGGCGCTCCGGCCTCACGCCGACGCGCGAGAGAGGAGCGCGCGAAGACGCGCTCGAATCTCCCGAAGTCGCGCGCGCACGCGTTCCTCATCGAGGGTCGTGACGGACGAGCCATCAAAGAGCACACGCCCCCTGACAGCCGCAAAACACACGTCGCTCCCTCGCGCCGAGAAGAGGATCGCGGTCATCGGATCATCGGCCGGTTGCACGTGCGCTCCCGAGAGTGCGATCACGATGAAATCGGCCTCCTTTCCCGGCTCCAATGAGCCGATGCGCCCCTCCAGCCGGAGCGCGCGCGCACCGCCGAGCGTCACAAGCGCCATCAGCGTTTCAGCCCGCAACAGCGTGGGCGACGCCCACCGCGCGCGCTGCACGAGCACCGCAAATCGCGCCTCCTCTAAGAGATCGCATGTATTGTTGCTCGCGACACTATCCGTCCCCAAACCCACGCGGATCCCCGCGCGCAACCACTCGGGGAGTGGGGCGATGCCATGCCCGAGCTTAGCGTTCGATTTCGGACAATGCGCAATCGCTGAACCGCTCCGCACAATCAGCTCGATGTCCTCCGCGTCCCCGTGCACAACATGGACGAGCAGAGGCCGCGCCGCGAGCACGCCGAGATCGTGCAGATATCGAACGGGTGATACTCGAGGCGCTTGCCAGGTCAGGCCCCGCCGTTCATAAATCTGGGCGAAATCCCCTCGCCCATACCGCACGAGGTCTACCTCGGCTTGCGACTCAGCGATGTGCACGCACAGCGGCAAGGCGTGAGCTTGCGCATAGTCCACCGCTCGGCGAAAGAGCGGAGCCGAAACTGTATAGGGCGAATGAGGAGAGACGCCCACGCACACGCGCTCCGTGGCGCGAGAAGAAGCGCGCAGCACCTCGACGCGCTGGGCGAGATTCCGCACACTCTCCTCCGCATCCTCGGGGCGGAGGCCGAAGACCTCTTGGAAGAAGAAGCCGCGCGCGCCACTCTCACACAGGGCTTCGAACCCCGCCGACGTCGCACCGACATCCACGATCGTTGTCTGACCGTTCCGGATGGCCTCGATGACGCCCGCTCGCGCGCTCTCCCGAAGCTCGTCGGCCGAGAGTCCCTCCCGCAATCGTGTGAGCGTAGCCAGCCACGTCACAAAGGGAAGGTCTTCTAACATTCCCCGCAGGACCGTCAGCTCCAAATGGCTGTGCGTGTTCACCAATCCCGGCAAAAGCGCAGCCTCTCCGAAATCCCGCACAGGCGCATCCGGGAATTGAGCCCGCAGCTCTGCTTCGCGGCCCACGGCGACGATGCGCTCGCCCTCGACCACGATCCCTCCGCGCTGAAACGGCGGACGCGCCACAGGCACCACCCAATCGGCCAGATACATCTCTCGCACGGACGCCATCCTTGTTACCCCTCTCGCAGCAGCTCTAAGCGCACCCGACCGGAGACCGCCAGCAGCTCCCGCAGCACGCGTTCGTTCGCTTCCGGCGAGATCGAGAGGCCGAATCGGATCTCCACGTGCTCCCCCGTCCTCTCCACCGAAAGCTCCTCCACTTCTCCTCCATGCGCGCGTACGATCTCCATCACCTGCGAGAGCACCAGGGGCGCGTCTTGCGCCTCGATGGCATACTCGTAGACAGGACGAGCGCCGGTGAGCATCCGCTTCTCTACCCTCCCCAGAGCGAACAGCGACAGGATGACAATCCCCGTCGCCAGAAGCGCCGGAAGGTAATACCCCCCACCGACCGCTAATCCGATCGCCGCCACGGTGAAGATCGTCGCTCCGGTCGTCAGTCCATAAACGGAACCACGGCTCTGCACGATGGCTCCGGCTCCGAGAAATCCAATCCCGGTCACGACTTGCGCCGCGATACGCCCCGGATCACCTCGGCCCCCTTCCCCTCCTGCCACCAGAATCGAGAGGATCATCAACAGCGCCGAGCCCGTGCAAATCAGCATGTTCGTTCGCAACCCGGCGGGCTTGCGACTCAGTTCTCGCTCCAGCCCGACCATCCCTCCAAGGATCGCGGCGATGAGTAGCTTCGTTACACTCTCGATCACGAGATCCATCTCGCGTCCTCCTCAGAGACCATGCTCCCTGCACCTCCCCCCCCAGGGAGCTTCCTCCTCACAGTGGAGCGGGCATCTGCGACTCGGAAAACGGGCCACCTCCCTCATGAGGAGCGAAGACCACGCACCAGACATGCGAAGAATACACGAGGGGAAAGGGCACACCCGCTCATGAACGTGCGAACGAGCGCAACGCCTGCGCCCGCGAGGGATGTCGAAGCTTCTTGATGGCCTTGGCTTCGATCTGCCGAATGCGTTCACGCGTGACGCGGAGTTGTCGCCCGATCTCCTCCAGTGTGTACTCCTGATCGTAGGGAGGAAGCCCAAAACGCATCCGTAAGATCGTGGCCTCCCGATCGGTGAGCATCCGCAGGGCTTCTTCGGTCGCCCGCCACCGATCGGACGTCAGCACATCTTCGATCGGACTCGTGATCGTCCGATCTTCGATGAAATGCCCGAGATGGGTTCCCTCATCATCACCGATCGGAGTCTCCAGGGAGATCGGCTCCTGAGCGATCTTGAACATGTGCAGGACCTTGGACACGGACACGCCTAAATGCGTGGCGATCTCCTCCGGAGTCGGCTCCCGCCCCAACTCCTGCACCAACTGTCGTGACGTACGCGCCATTCGATGGAGCGCTTCAATCATGTGGACCGGAATCCGAATCGTGCGCGCCTGATCGGCGATCGCGCGCGTCATGGCCTGTCGGATCCACCACGTCGCGTAGGTGGAGAACTTGTAGCCGCGCCGCCAATCGAATTTCTCCACAGCCCGCATCAACCCAATATTCCCCTCCTGAATGAGATCGAGCAGCGGCAGTCCCCGGTTCACGTAGCGCTTCGCGATCGAGACGACAAGGCGCAAATTCGCCTCGATCATCTGCTGACGGGCACGCTCCGCCTCTTGCTTGCCCCGCTCGATCCGCTCGCACAAGCGTCCGAGCTCGCGAGCCGAGAGACCATACCGACGTTCCAACGCCCGCAGATGCCGACGCGCTTGACGAAGCTGCGCTCTCAGCGAAGCCTGCCGCGCGCGCGACCGCGTCCGGTCTATCGCCTCCTCCACTGCGTGTACGGCCGCCACCGCAGAACTGATGGCCGAGGCCGCGTCGTGAACAGAAGCGATCAAGCGATCGAGAAATCGCGCCGCGAATTCCACGCGAACGCCGCGGTCCCTTCCTCGCCCGCGCAAGACCCATCCCAGCTCCACGCGAGCCCGAAGCAACGCCCACTGCTCTTTCGACCATCGGCGATGGCGCGCCCGCTTCCGCGCTTGCTCTCGCACCCGCGCCTCCAACCGAACAACGCGCTCGTGCCATCGCTCCACATCCTCAAGCCACCGGATCACCGGAAGGAGCACCTGCTCGGCGTGCTCTTCAGTCTCCCCCGGCTCCCCCTCCGATTCAGCCGGAACGATCACATCCGAAAGCCGACACCGCCCCTGCTGCAACTCTTCCTTCACCTGCACAATGTGCCGCACGACGAACGGAACTCGGAACAGAGCCTTGAGCACCCGATTCTTTCCCCGCTCCATCTGCTGTGCCAGCCGAACCTCATCCTCGCGCGTCAACAGCGGAACCCCGCTCATCTCCCGAAAATAAAGCCGAAGAGGATCAGTCCCCCCCTCGTCTGACTCGGCCGCGAGAGGCTCCGGATCAAACTCTTCCCCCCGCCCCTGTTCCCCCTCTCCCCATCCGATCATTCCGTCCCCTTCCTCAAACTCCGAGACCATGCGTCGTGAGCCGAAAACCTCCCACAACACCTCCTCCTCAGAAGACGTGGGGAAAATCTCCACAACAGGTTCCTCAAACGCATGAATCTCTCCATCACGTGGGTCTTTGTATCTCATAGGCCGGCGCCCCTTGGTGGGATCTCCTGAATCGGCATCGCCGCATGCCTCTCACAGCCGTGACACCCGAGCGGATCTCCAGAAAGCTGAGTGGCTTATTATACTTATCCGGACGTCAAAATGCAACGACTTTTCACGCCCCTTCCTTGAAAACGCGCCCTGTGGAGGATCTGAAATGGCGTTACATCTTGCGTCATTTCAACAACGCACCCTGTCGCCAAGTATCCCCTCCCTTCTCGGCACCACATGATCCTCGAGCCGGGATGGGAGAAGACCTTTCGGCTCTACACGGGACAAGGTATAATGAGCAACGCTCCTTGAGGATGAGGCATCGCAGTAGGCGGGATCGGGATGCGCCCGCTGCACTGCGGTGAGTGGCAAACGGTGACGACGAAGACGGCAGACAGCTTTACCGATCTCGAACTCGCTGCCCAATCGGCTGCGGGGGATGTGGCAGCGTTCGAGCAATTGTATGAACGGCATCGGCGTCGGGTGTATTCGCTCTGCTTGCGGATGGTGGGAGATGTGACCGAGGCTGAGGATATCACGCAGGAGGTGTTCCTGCAGGTGTTTCGCAAAATTGGGACCTTTCGCGGAGAAGCGGCACTGACGACCTGGCTCCATCGGCTCGCGGTGAATCACGTCCTGATGCACTGGCGCAAGCGAGGGATCCGGTCCGAAGAAACGACCGAAGAAGGGGATGTGGGCGGCATTGCTCGGCCGTATCCGCTGTCGATCCTCGATCGCATTGCGCTCGAACAGGCCATTCAGAAACTGCCACCCGGATACCGTCTGGTCTTCCTGCTTCATGACGTCGAAGGATATGAGCATGAAGAGATCGCCGCCATGCTCGGCTGCAGTGTGGGGACCTCGAAATCGCAGCTTCACAAGGCGCGATTGAAGCTTCGCAGTCTCTTACGAGGGGAGGGATGATCTATGTCCTGCGCGAAATATCAAGACCGGCTCTCCGACTATATTGACGGCGCACTCTCGGAGCAGGAACGGATCGAACTGGAACGACACATGCGGGAATGCTGGAGCTGTTGGGTGATGCGGGAGGACCTTCTCTACATCCGTCAGCTCAGCCGGGAGCTCCCCGACTATGAGCCCAGGCCCCAGCTCTGGGATCGGATTGCGGCAGCTATCGCGTCGGAGAACGCCTCTCGGTCGTCGAAGGCTCCTCTGAGGATGTGGCGATTCCGGATGCGACCGGCTTTTGCTCTTGCAGCAACCATACTCGTGGCGGCGCTCGCGGGAGTCCTCCTTCAATCCCGTTCCCCCCTGCCGGGATCTCAAAACGCCAATCTGTCCGCGCCCGTGCAGTGGAACACTCTGTCCTCTTCGCTTCTGGAGATTCAGCCAACAGCCCTCCTCCTCGTTCACAAGCCCACCATTGACAGTGAGATCGTAGAGCAACGGATTGAAGTCCTCGAGCGTCAGGTCCAGAATCGGCGTGCGCTCTGGGATGCGGAGACTGAAACCTGCTTCCGGCGCTGCTGGGAGGCCATCGAGCGCTCGCTCTCTCACTGCCGGTACGAACTGGAGCGCGATCCGGAGAACGCGGTCTTGCGCGAACTCTACCTCGCGGCGTTGAAAGCGAAGCTCGAGCTGCTGAAACACTTCTCCGAGCTGTAGTTCACCATGCGAGCTAGCCGGCATCACGGCCGCGAACTGCGGCGGAGAGAAGAGATGCACCTTGGGAGACCCACGGCTTCGACGTGCAGCCTCCTCGGGGTCCTGTGTGGGGCACTCGTTCTCTCCCCCGCGCTGTTTGCTCAGGCGCGTCTCGGAACCTCGCGCCTGGTGCGGATATTCTCGGTCGGCCCTTCATCCGGAGTGATTCTCATAAACACCTCGCCCCGTGGACATATCGTCGTCCACTCCTGGAATCGTTCGGAGATTCGACTCATGGCAACAGCTTCGCTCGATGTCCGGTTCTCCAATAATATTCTCACCGTCCGCACCCCGCAGCGTCGCGCGACTGGTCCAGAGGCTGTGGACATCGAGGTGAACGTCCCTGCCGACTGTGCGGTCGAGGCATCGAGTCGCGGCGGCAAGATCGTTGTGCGCGGGGTGCGCGGCCGTGTGAAACTCTCGACAATGGAGGGGGACATCGAGCTCAGGGACATTGCCTCCCCGAATGTCGATGCCGTGAGCATTACGACGGGGCGCATTGTGTTCTCCGGGATCCTCCACGAGCGGGGCACCTATACCTTTTATTCCAGCGCTGGGACGATCGAGGTCCTCCTTCCGAAGAAAAGCTCCTTCACCCTGGACGCCTCGACACACGAGGGAAGAATCGAAACGGAAGGCATTCACCTCCGAAGCCGCTCGCAAACTCCATCACACGTGCAAGGAGTCTCGGAAACCGGAGGGGCTCTCCTCAAGCTCCGAACCCACTCCGGCCGTATTCAGGTGCGCCATCGCTGAGGGACGTCCTTTGCGATACGTGTAATCCGCATGAAGGCTCCGGCCACTCAAAACGTCAGCGAGAGAATCTGCTGCACGTTCAAGACCGGGGCCAGGAGACTGATGAGAACCGCGGCCGCGAAGACGGCAATGTTCAACACCGCAGGCGATGAGGCAATAAGAGCGATGAGAAGCACAAGAGCATACGGCACCACGGCAGCGACTCCCACAGCGAAGGAGAGAATCCCCACGATCGCCACAGCCCGTCCTTTCGTCATCGCTTCGCTTCCTCCCCAGTGATCATATCCACCACCACGACAGGCTTTTCACTATACCCGATCTTCTCACTATCGGCAAGAGCTTTTTTTATCCCCCCTCCGACGCGAAATCCCTCATCCATGAAAGGCGCCCGTGGGCGCGATTTTCACATAGGCATTCCCAATCTTTCGGTAATAGGCGCCCAGCAGGACGACATACGGATCATCCGGATGCTGTCCCAATCGGCGTACGCACGCGGTGCAGGCGATCTCTGCATTCGAGAGCTTCTGCCGGAGACTCTCCCCGAGGTTGGGTTCGACGGCTGCGAGCGTGATCTCCTGGTGACAGAACGAGCAGCGTCGCGTCATCGCGCCCCCCCTCCGGTCAGGATAGCGATCATCTCCTCATGAATGAGGCCATTGCTGGCCAGAATCTCAGGCTCGAAGAGGCGAAATCGGCTCCCATCAAAGCGCGTGACGCGCCCTCCCGCCTCTTCGACCATCAAAGCACCGGCCGCCATATCCCACGGTTTCAACCCCAACTCCCAAAACCCATCGAAACGTCCGCACGCGAGGTAGCAGAGATCCAGGACAGCCGACCCATCGCGCCGGATAGCTTGGGCCGTCCTCACAAACCGACCGAAATAGTCCAAACTCTCCTCGGGTCGGCTCCGGATATCGTATGGGAACCCTGTCGCCAGCAATCCCTTGGCCAGAACCTCCGTTCGCGAGACGCGAATCGGCCGACCATTCAGCGTCGCTCCCGCCCCACGTTCGGCAACGAAGAGCTCTTCGCGCAAGGGGTCATAAGCGACGCCCAAGATGATCTCCCCCCGATATTCCAAAGCCAGTGTGACACAGAAGAAGGGATACCCGTGGGCGTAATTGGTCGTCCCATCGAGAGGATCAATGAGCCATCGGTAGTCAGATGCCCCCTCCTGATGCCCCCCCTCTTCGGCCAGAAGAGCATGCCGGGGATACCGGGCGGCAATCCTCTCCGTAATGAGCCGCTCCGAGAGCAGATCCACATCGGTCACCAGGTCAATCGTGCTCGATTTGTAGCTGACGTCCACGGTGCGTCCAAAATGATCCCGCAACAGCGCTCCTGCCTCTCGCGCTGTCTCCACGGCGAACTCGAGCATCTCACTGGTGAGGGGCATAGTATCCCTCTCGTGCGATCGCAATATACGCGGGATTCCCCGTCATCACTCGAATGCGTCGAAAGCGCCCATCGCGCGATGGGTTCTTCGGCATGTAGCGCAGGATGTACTGCGTGCTCAACTCCTCGGCGATCTGCGCATACGCCTCTTTCAGCTCAGACTGATCCAGAGGAAAATAAATCCGTCCGCCCGTCTTCTCAGCCAGCTCAATGAGCTGGTCTTCCGCGTGATCGAGCACCTGCAGATACAACTGGATGTACGGATCTCTCGGATCGAGCGGTCGGAAGATGAACGGTGAGCGCTCGCCTCTCAAAAAGGCGCGAATGGCCTTTGTCTTACTGATCACATAGACGATGGCCTCGGCTCGCCGTACAGCCTCCAACGCTTCCTCAAACGTCTTTTGATCGGGTCCGTCATAAGTGTCCACCCCGTCGGTGAACAGAAGGATGGCGCGCCGCCCCTCGACGGTCTTCAACTTGCTGGCCGCCACAGAGAGCGCCTTGTAGAGAGCTGTGTTCCCAACCGCCGGCAAGTGCAAAAGCGCCCGCTGGAGGCGACGCTTATCCGTCTCCCAATCGAGCACCTCCTCGACCTTGTGATTGAATCGGATGATCGCAACGCGATCCTTCGGCCCCAAGGCATCGAGGAACGCAAGGGCTGCCAGGCGGATGTCGGTGATCTCGGTGGCGACACTTCCGGAGACATCAATGAGCAAGACGACGTTCACCGGCACCGTGCCGACAGAGAAGTCCGTGATCTCCTGCCGCACGCCATCTTCGTAGATGGTGAAGTCATATCGGCTGAGCCCTCGGACCAAGCGCCCATACCGGTCGCGCACGGTCACCGGGACGATCACCTCGCTCGCCTCCAGTGTCACCGCGACGTCCTCGGAGTCCTTCGCCTCCTTGGGCTTCTCCGCCGGAAGACGTCGCCCGCTCTGCGCCCACGCACTCCCCAACGCGAGCACAAGGGCGATCACGCTCCATCGTCCACGTCTCATTCTGAAATCTCCATTGAAATCTCCATTATGGCAAGAACGGCCGCGCCGGCGAAAGTCTGACCCGACTCGTGGGCACGCTCGCCCTCACGTCGGAAGAGGGCGCTCTCCTACCGACAGGCCATTTGACAGACCGATGCCCGTGTGCTAGCTTGGCATCTCCGAAAAGCCCGCGTCACAGCATGCTCTTTCACCAGCACGAAACGCCGCGGCTATGGCCACACGACCGGGAATGACCGTGCGCCACTGGTTCGAATACGTGCCCGCCTGGTTCGTGGTGAAAACCCTGGGACATCTTCCCCGATCCTGGGCGCTCGCCGTTGGCGAAGGTATGGGTCTTTTGGCTTACTATCTGCGCGGCCGATGGCGAAAGGTGGGCCATCGCAATCTCACGCTCGTCTTCCCGACGCTCACTCCGCGCGAGCGGCGTTCCCTCCTCAAGCGATCCTTTCGGAACTTGGGGCGCCTGCTCGGCGAATTCAGCCAATTTCCCCGCCTGACACACGAGACCATCCGCGCCCTTGTCGCTTACGAGGGTCTCGAGCATTACGAACGCGCGCGGGCTCAAGGGCGGGGCGTGCTCATCCTCACCGCCCACTTCGGCGCGTGGGAGTTGAGTGCCTTCGCCCATGCGCTTTACGGCTACCCGATGGCCGTCCTCGTTCGGCCTCTGGATAATCCTCGGCTCGATCGGTTCATTGAGACCTATCGCACGCTCAGCGGGAATCGCCTCATCCCTAAGCGCGAAGCCGCGCGGCATATCCTCCGCGCACTGCGCAAGGGGGAAACCATCGGGATCCTCATGGACACGAATACACAGCCCCACGAGGGTCTCTTTTGCGATTTCTTCGGGCAACCAGCGTGCACATCCCCCTTGATCGCCCGCCTCGCTTTGCGCACAGGAGCCCCGGTGATCCCTGGCTTCCTCATCTGGGACGAACGCAGGCGTATGCACATCCTACACTTCGATCCCCCCGTCCCCCTCATTCGCACCGGAGACCGCGAGCGCGACGCTCAGCTCAATACTGAGCACTTCAACCGGATCTTGGAGTCCTTCATCCGCCGCTATCCCGACCATTGGCTCTGGATTCACAAACGATGGCACACGCGACCACCGGGCGAGCCCCCCTTCTACGACTGAGCGTCCCCCCGTCGCCTACCGCTCGCACCTCAGCGCTTCAGCATGGCCTCCCTCTTGGCCTTGAATTCCGTCCCCGGATACCACTCCGGCCATCGGTCTTCAGTAGCCACCCGATAGCCCACGACGACGAGCAGCCGGAGATCTTCGACGGCACCGCTCAAATCCCAGCTCGGATCGAATTCATCCTGCGGCTTATGGTAGCGCTCGGCCGTATACCGACGGCGCATCTCTATCCCCCACCCTTCCGGCTTGCCGATATACTCGATGCCCGAATCCAGATCGAGGGCCGGGACGCCCTGCTTGGCGAAGCTGAAGTGATCCGAGCGGTAGAAGAATCCCTTCTCCGGCTCCGGATCCGGGCGCACCACCCGCCCTTGTTCCGCTGCGACAGCCCGCACATGCTCATCGAGCGTCGAATTCCCCAGCCCAATGACCGTGATGTCGCGCGTCCGCCCGTAGACGTTCAACCCATCCATGTTGATGACGGCGACGGTCTTCTCCAGCGGATAGAGCGGATTCTCAGCGTAATAGCGAGACCCGAGCAACCCCTTCTCCTCCGCCGTCACCGCCAGAAAGAGAATGGAGCGTCGTGGGGGCGGCGACAGGCGCGCATACGCTCGAGCAACCTCCAACAATCCTGCCGTCCCGGAGGCATTGTCCACAGCACCGTTGTAGATTCGATCCCCATTGACCTCCGGACCAACGCCCAGGTGATCCCAATGCGCGACGTAGATGACGTACTCCTCTTTGAGCTTCGGATCGCTGCCCTCGAGCCGAGCGATCACATTTCGCGATTCGATCGTCCGCAGGGTATTCCGGAGCGTGATCCGGGCGCGCGCTCCAAGCGGCACGGGACGAAAGTCCCGACTCACCGCTGCGCGCTTCAACTCTCCCAAATCTTTCCCGACCATGCTCACGAGCGCCCGGGCATGATCCCAGGTGATCCATCCCTCGACGGCGCACATGGACATATTGCGATCCGGCGCGATGAGATCGAATTGCTCACCCGTCCAACTGCTCTGCACCACAGCCCAGGGATAGCCCGCCGGCTCCGTTTCATGAACGATCAGCGCCCCGGCTGCTCCTAACTCCGCTGCTTTTTCGAACTTGTAGGTCCAGCGTCCGTAGTACGTCATAGCGCGCCCGCCGAACATCTTCTCATCCAACCGCGTCGGATCGCGCGGGTCGGGCACCGGGGGATCGTTGATGAGAACAAGGAGGATCTTCCCCCTTACGTCCACCCCCTTGAAATCATCCCACTGGAATTCGGGGGCTTGAACGCCGTAGCCGACGAAGACGAGATCCGCTTCGACGCTCACCGTCTCGACAACGCGCCGCGTCCAGACGACGAAATCCTCTCCATATCGAAGGGTCATCCGCTTCCCATCCGCCGTGATCGTGAGCGAAGCCGATGGATCCGCCGTGATTCCTACAAGCGGCACCTTCTGAATGTACGTTCCATCGGGATTCCCCGGCCGCAACCCGAGCTGCTGAAACTGCTCGATCAGATAGCGGACCGTCAGCTCCTCACCTCGAGTCGCCGGAGCTCGCCCCTCAAACTCATCCGAGGCAAGACGCCGAATATGCGCCGCGAGCCCTTCAGCCGTAATACTCCTGAGCGCCTCCTGCAGAGTATCGGTCCGCCCGATCTGGGGATAGACAAGGGCTGTCGAGACGAGACATACACATGCCACCCATGGGCTGAACGTTCTCATGTCTCCCCCTCCTCACCGGGGGTCCCCACGCGATCTTCAGGGTCGCGTGGGGTACCCGTCGGCGATGTGCGCGATGAGTCGCTATGATAACACGACATGGCGAGGAGAGCCATCAGCCTCCCGACCATACGGACACCCCACGGGGGGACTCCGACGCCCCCGGGATGCACTCCGCCTCCCTTGCATCATTATGCCTTGAGACTTTCCCTCTGCAACGCCTCGATGATTCTCCGATTCGCCGCCGGGAAAGGGTACTGCGAGAGCTGCTGACAGCGAACCCAGCGAACCTGCTGACATCCGAGCGCGCGAGGAGATCCACCAAGTGGCCGGCATTCGAAGACATGCAAGGTGATCCGAAAATGGGAATACGCATGTCGGATCGTCATGAGCTTCCGGCCAACGCACACGCGCAATCCGACCTCTTCCCAGATCTCGCGCGCGCAGCATCGGCGCAAGCTCTCTCCCGGCTCACGCTTCCCCCCGGGGAATTCCCAGAGGCCTCCTAACAATCCCCCTTCTCGCCGCTGAGCGATAAGGACTTCGCCATCGGTCGAACGCGCCCGTCCCCTCCAAATGACTCCCACGGCGATCTCATAGTGAGGACGCCTCGGCCGTGCTCGCGCTTTGGGGAATGCCGTCGGATCAGAAAGCTGCCGCGCGCGACAGGCGAACATCCAGCAACAGCGCGCACAGTGCGGCGCGCGAGGACGACAGACAAGCGCCCCCAAGTCCATGAGGGCTTGATTGATCTCGCGCGCTCCTGTCCGGTTCCCCCTCCGATGGCCAAGGGCGATCAATTCAGCGACGAATGTCCGAAACTGCCGCTCGACGGAGGGGCGGCGGGGATCGTCGCTGATAGCGAAGAGCCGACAGAGGACACGCCGCACGTTCCCATCCACAACAGGAACCGGCCGGTCAAACGCTAAGCTTGCAATCGCCGCCGCCGTATACGAGCCGCATCCGGGCAACGCTTGCAAATGCGCGGGATCATCGGGAATGCGCCCTCCGTGCTCTCGCACGATCCGGCGCGCAGCTTCGTGCAGATGGCGAGCGCGCACGTAGTATCCGAGCCCCTCCCACACCCTTCGCACATCCTCAAGACGCGCACGCGCCAGGGCGTGAACATCGGGGAATCGTTGGAGAAAACGCTCGTAATACACGCGCACGCGCTCCAGCGGCGTCTGTTGGGACATATATTCCGCGACGAGAATCCGATAGGGATCCCTCGTTCGCCTCCACGGCACGTTGCGCTCCACCCCTCTGTGCCACCGCAGGAGCGCTCGGCGCAATCGCTTCACACATGACGGATCGAGGCCGATCGCAGACGTCACCGATGAATCCCGTCGAGTCTCCCGCACTCGGCCCACCTTTTCCTCCCTTGACGCGCATCGCCCGCCCCGCCCCACGCCCGAGACGCACCGGGGGTCCCCACGCGATCTTCAGGGTCGCGTGGGGTACCCGACACGGAGTCCCCGTCCGGAGCGAAAGGCCGCGTAGAGATATTGCTGCGCGACACCAGCATACGCGCCGAAGCGCTCAGCCGCGCAGGCCTGAACCTCACGCACGCGCGGCATCCGATCGGGGAAATACAGCTCGCGCATCGCCCGCAAGATCCACGTATCCACGGGAAAAGCTTCCAGGCGATGGAAGCCGAAGAGGAGAATGCAGTCGGCGACCTTCTCCCCGACGCCTTCGAGCGCGAGCAACCGGCGTCGCACTACCGGTGTCGGCCATGTGGACCACTGAGCGAAATCCGAACACGCGGCAAGAGCTCGAGCTGTGGTACGCACATACGCATCACGATACCCCACGCCGCACCACTGCCGGAGAGCGTCCCCTCGAGCGTCAGCCAGAATCTCCGGACGAGGGAAGCTGTACACCGATCCGAAAGGCGTCTGAATCTCTTCCCCATAGAGAGCACAAAGTCGCTCGAGAATCCTCCGAATGCGCGGAATATGATTGTTGGCCGAGATGATGAACGAGATGATCACCTCGAATGGATCCTGCTGCAGGATGTGAATCCCGGCTCGTCGCGGCACGACGCGCGCGAAGTTGCGATCGCGCCGGAGCTCGCGCACGATCGCCGCATAATCGCAAGCGAGATCGAAGTATCGAACGACCAGCGCCTCGAGGTCATCGGGAACGCTTCCTCCGACAACGCGTACAGCAAGCGCGCCTCCCGCGCGGTCGCCAGCCGGTCGTACCTGTCGCACATGGAGCGCGCACCGCTCGAGGACACCCAGGTATTCCCCTTCGCCCACGCGCCGCCACCGAAAGCACTGCCCGCTCTCGAGCGTCTCCTCCAGATCAAACTCCCCGACGGGAATCAGAAGCTCCGCGACCCTATCTCTCACGCCGCCCTCCTCCGAGCTCACACGAGAGCATGTCCACCGGCCGATGTGCACTCCCTCGCCCATCACTTCACTGCGGTCTCCATCCCACCCTGGTTCGACACGCACGTTCTGATCTTCGGCTCGTATTATAGCGCGTTTTCTGCTTCAATCCCACCGTGGTTCAATGAGCACCTGTCATCACCACACACCCCTGCGTCGCATCTTTCTTGCCTCAATCCCACCGTGGTTCAATGAGCACCCCCCCACCCGATGATCCCCCTCCACCATTTCCGTTGCTTCAACCCCACCCTGGTTCGATCAGCCCCCTCCAGCGATCTAAGTCGTGCCGCTTCAGTATATCGGTTTCAATCCCACCTTGGTTCGATTAGCACGCATCGCCCGCAGGCGGGTGTGGGCTTGCCGGCACGTTTCAATCCCACCTTGGTTCGATTAGCACCATGCTGCCGGAAGTGTCTACAACAACAGCCACTTCGTTTCAATCCCACCTTGGTTCGATTAGCACTGCGGAGCTTCTCCTCCGCCCAGCGGCTCCAGTGCGCGTTTCAATCCCACCTTGGTTCGATTAGCACGCAGCATGGGCAGCAGTCCACTGCTGCCCAAGGCGGGTTTCAATCCCACCTTGGTTCGATTAGCACAGATTCTTCACGACCTCCCACAACAGCCGCGAATCGCGTTTCAATCCCACCTTGGTTCGATTAGCACGCGAACACACAGACACACAGAGTCCCCGCGCGGCGCGGTTTCAATCCCACCTTGGTTCGATTAGCACGTTGAGGCCCTGCGAGTTCCGTCGTTACTTTCTGCTGTTTCAATCCCACCTTGGTTCGATTAGCACGAGGACTACGACAACGTGGGGACGCGGACGCAGCTGTTTCAATCCCACCTTGGTTCGATTAGCACCAGGAAAGCCAAAAGTCTCAGGGTACAGCGCACCTTGTTTCAATCCCACCTTGGTTCGATTAGCACCGACGCCCAGGCGCGCCCTGCCCGCTCCGCATCTGCGTTTCAATCCCACCTTGGTTCGATTAGCACTGAGAAACCCTATAATATCGGCGTCGTCTCGTCCCGTTTCAATCCCACCTTGGTTCGATTAGCACTGGCAAAGTAGCTCGGAAACTCCTCCGCCCACCGCAGTTTCAATCCCACCTTGGTTCGATTAGCACCGACACCTCTGGCAGCATGGACGACGGGCTGCTGGCGGTTTCAATCCCACCTTGGTTCGATTAGCACGCGGGCGCTATTCATGAGATTGCTAGGGCTCTTGGAGTTTCAATCCCACCTTGGTTCGATTAGCACGCAGCTTTTAGCTCATCGCCAACATCGCTCCCACGACGTTTCAATCCCACCTTGGTTCGATTAGCACTGGCCTGGGATGGCGACAACTACCCCTATCAATTCAGTTTCAATCCCACCTTGGTTCGATTAGCACCTGAAGCACGCTCCGCACAACCCCTTCTCGCGAATGAGTTTCAATCCCACCTTGGTTCGATTAGCACGATAGCGAACGAGCTATTCATGCCATCGCCGCCGCTAGTTTCAATCCCACCTTGGTTCGATTAGCACGAACCAAGCACACGCCAAGGAAACTTCCCATCCTCAAGTTTCAATCCCACCTTGGTTCGATTAGCACATTCTCCGTTTCCTCTTGGTCACGTGGCGGATTGGGGTTTCAATCCCACCTTGGTTCGATTAGCACTCATCGTGACGTCGAACATCTCACGCTTCTTCTCCGGGTTTCAATCCCACCTTGGTTCGATTAGCACCGTCATCCCCGCCGCCGGGGAGACCGATTGGCCCTTGTTTCAATCCCACCTTGGTTCGATTAGCACGCGGATCTTCTTCCGAAGGAGACGTTCGATGACATCGGTTTCAATCCCACCTTGGTTCGATTAGCACTCGTTCACTTCTGAAGCGACCGCTCCCAACCGGAGTTTCAATCCCACCTTGGTTCGATTAGCACGCGCGAACCCTCCGCTGGCGGTGCTGGCACGAGTACAGTTTCAATCCCACCTTGGTTCGATTAGCACTCGAGGTGTTCCGGGCCGCACGGAAGCGTGCTCCACCGGTTTCAATCCCACCTTGGTTCGATTAGCACCGGGCGCAACACCAGCATCTGTCCGGTGCTACATCACGTTTCAATCCCACCTTGGTTCGATTAGCACTCAGCTTCCGAAACCCCGACATGCGTCCGAATCCCGCGTTTCAATCCCACCTTGGTTCGATTAGCACTACCCCCTCCCCTTGCGGCTAGCGATTTTAGCCGCGGTTTCAATCCCACCTTGGTTCGATTAGCACCAACGCATACTTCACATACTTCACAGATGAGAATGGTGGTTTCAATCCCACCTTGGTTCGATTAGCACCTCGCACAAATTCGCGAGGGAGGCGACGCCAAGGCCTGTTTCAATCCCACCTTGGTTCGATTAGCACTCAGCAACCTTAACGGTCGCCCTATTGCCGAACACGTTTCAATCCCACCTTGGTTCGATTAGCACCGAGCTGGGGTGGCAGTACATAGACTTCTCGTACGGGTTTCAATCCCACCTTGGTTCGATTAGCACGGCATCGCACCAAAAATCTGAGAGCACCACCTCTCCGTTTCAATCCCACCTTGGTTCGATTAGCACTGCTTGGGATGAGGCAGTGCGACTACTCCGGGTCATGTTTCAATCCCACCTTGGTTCGATTAGCACTCAAGAACAGCCGCCACTTTGAGGTCCATCCCCCCATGTTTCAATCCCACCTTGGTTCGATTAGCACAAACGCGAAAGAATGTCTCGCAAGGACAGCAATTTTGTTTCAATCCCACCTTGGTTCGATTAGCACTCCTCGCCGACACCCGCCAAAAGCGAGTCGCGCTCGTGTTTCAATCCCACCTTGGTTCGATTAGCACAAAAGGATCGCGTGGTCAGTCATCAATCTCGGGACAGGTTTCAATCCCACCTTGGTTCGATTAGCACGTCCTCGATGATCCGCTCCCCGATAACTCTCTGTTCGTTTCAATCCCACCTTGGTTCGATTAGCACTCGAATTGTGAGCGAGTTCCCCGTGTTCACCGTCCATGGTTTCAATCCCACCTTGGTTCGATTAGCACCAGAGCGGACGCTGTGTCTCGGGAGGCGCGAAACCGGTTTCAATCCCACCTTGGTTCGATTAGCACAAGCAAGGAGCTGTGGATGAGCGCGGTCCGCTACAGAGGTTTCAATCCCACCTTGGTTCGATTAGCACACGGGTGCGGCAGGAGATGCTGAGAGTCCTGCCGCAGTTTCAATCCCACCTTGGTTCGATTAGCACCAGCTCCGAATGTGGCCGCGATGACACGCACGTTAGTTTCAATCCCACCTTGGTTCGATTAGCACCAACTAGAGTAACTCAAAGATAGCATAACGTCCAGCGGTTTCAATCCCACCTTGGTTCGATTAGCACGAGCTATACGACCCCTTTCTCGCGCGCATCCGCGAAGGGTTTCAATCCCACCTTGGTTCGATTAGCACGTAGTTCGCTTGCAGCGAACTACGCCCCCCCCACGGTTTCAATCCCACCTTGGTTCGATTAGCACATGACATCTTGGGTCGTTGACACCCTTGCCACCACCCGTTTCAATCCCACCTTGGTTCGATTAGCACCCGCAGTCGGCGGTCCGGGGAGCGGACGGCCAGATAAGTTTCAATCCCACCTTGGTTCGATTAGCACTGATCTGGGAGGGTGAGTACGGGGAAAAGGTCGTGGTTTCAATCCCACCTTGGTTCGATTAGCACTCGGCCGCCACGTGCTCACGTGGCGGGATCTCTCGCGTTTCAATCCCACCTTGGTTCGATTAGCACCATGCTCTCACGGTCGAGAAGAGGGGTCATCATCGTCGGTTTCAATCCCACCTTGGTTCGATTAGCACGTTGCTGAGATCGAACGCTTTGGGTACCCTGTTCGCGTTTCAATCCCACCTTGGTTCGATTAGCACTTCGCCGAAGCGAAAGTCCCCTACTCGACGCCGTAGTTTCAATCCCACCTTGGTTCGATTAGCACCAGACAAGGTCTTGTCTTTGACAAGCGGCGCAGCTTCTGTTTCAATCCCACCTTGGTTCGATTAGCACTCATCTTCCCACATCCCTCCACCAGCTTCAATAACTGTTTCAATCCCACCTTGGTTCGATTAGCACCTGCGTGGTTATTGACGAGTGTCATTACATCAAGAACGTTTCAATCCCACCTTGGTTCGATTAGCACTAGCTTGAAGAAGCTACCGGAAATCAAAGAAAAAAGAAGTTTCAATCCCACCTTGGTTCGATTAGCACGTGGCAGCGGAAGGCATTACAGGTCGGAACACAACGATTGTTTCAATCCCACCTTGGTTCGATTAGCACGAGAGGCGAGAGCGCTCATCAAATCTCTGCGAAAGGAGTTTCAATCCCACCTTGGTTCGATTAGCACGTGGCAGACCCGCCGTCGTTCCTCAACGTCCTGAATAGTTTCAATCCCACCTTGGTTCGATTAGCACGTATAGCTGTCGCAAGTCCTCAAGTTCGAATGAGAGTTTCAATCCCACCTTGGTTCGATTAGCACGAGTACCGGCCGGCTACGATTTCAGAAGTTAAGCGGGTTTCAATCCCACCTTGGTTCGATTAGCACCGGTTGGAACGGTACAAGATTACAGACGACGACCGTTTCAATCCCACCTTGGTTCGATTAGCACCCCCGCGCTCGCGCTGGTCGCGCGCGTTGTTCGAGATTTCAATCCCACCTTGGTTCGATTAGCACATGAGTGCAGTAAGACACAGGGCAGACGCAATATCAGTTTCAATCCCACCTTGGTTCGATTAGCACTTCTCATCTCAGTCCCTCCTTCCTCGCGTTCTTTTCGGTTTCAATCCCACCTTGGTTCGATTAGCACCGGGGACGCGTCCTTCTGTTCGGTTTCCGTCACTCGCGTTTCAATCCCACCTTGGTTCGATTAGCACCTATCGCCGCCTGAGCCGGCGTCCGCGTGGGCATGGTTTCAATCCCACCTTGGTTCGATTAGCACTCACGGCAGAGGGGGGGGAGGTTATCATCCCACCGTCGTTTCAATCCCACCTTGGTTCGATTAGCACGGGGTGCCAACCCGCGTCTTCGGTGAAAACGACCTGGTTTCAATCCCACCTTGGTTCGATTAGCACGAGATCCACTCTCCTGCCCGGTGTCCCGGTTTCTAGGTTTCAATCCCACCTTGGTTCGATTAGCACTGTTGTCGCCCCAGACACCGGGCCGCAGTCGGCTGTCGTTTCAATCCCACCTTGGTTCGATTAGCACATACACGATGCAATCCGCGCAATCCATGAGGTCGTCGTTTCAATCCCACCTTGGTTCGATTAGCACTCTCCTCCTGCCCCGCAAATTTTGCCACCCGGCCCGGTTTCAATCCCACCTTGGTTCGATTAGCACGTGGGAGCGGAGAACAAACTCTAAAGCTTGTCTCGCGTTTCAATCCCACCTTGGTTCGATTAGCACGGTCTGTTAAGACCTGGAGTACATGGGACGCCCTCAGTTTCAATCCCACCTTGGTTCGATTAGCACGGCACATTTATATCATTCGTATGGTCCCCCACCCAGGTTTCAATCCCACCTTGGTTCGATTAGCACGCCAAGAGAGAGAGCCGCGTCGAGCTAGAACCCGCGTTTCAATCCCACCTTGGTTCGATTAGCACTCGCGGCTCCTGTGGGAGGTCGTGAAGAACCTCCCAGTTTCAATCCCACCTTGGTTCGATTAGCACAGAGCTTGGCGTAACGTCACAAAGCCTTCTGCCCCGTTTCAATCCCACCTTGGTTCGATTAGCACACAGCCCCCTCCCCACGCGGCCTGTAATATAGCCGCGTTTCAATCCCACCTTGGTTCGATTAGCACGCCGAGACAGAACCATGGCGCGTTGAGCTCACAGAGTTTCAATCCCACCTTGGTTCGATTAGCACTTGTCGTTGGCGTTCCTATCGCGCACCGCGTGGATGATGTTTCAATCCCACCTTGGTTCGATTAGCACCTCGAATCTTTCGGCAATCGCCTTGACGGCGTCAACGGTTTCAATCCCACCTTGGTTCGATTAGCACTGTCAAGGGCATACGCTATGAGGTGATTTATCCAAACGTTTCAATCCCACCTTGGTTCGATTAGCACCGTACCGCGATGAGGCGAAAGAGGCCATTTTTCTTCGTTTCAATCCCACCTTGGTTCGATTAGCACGCCGTGGCCATAGGCGAACCGATTCCAGAACGCACTAGTTTCAATCCCACCTTGGTTCGATTAGCACTGCTCTACATAACGAGCACGCTCGTCGCACAGGCTGGTTTCAATCCCACCTTGGTTCGATTAGCACGCTACCCGGGCCAAAAGCCCGAAAATCAAAGAAAGGTTTCAATCCCACCTTGGTTCGATTAGCACTGCTCCCGCAACACAGACCCGCAGGCTATCGTGCAAGGTTTCAATCCCACCTTGGTTCGATTAGCACCTTCACGAATCCCCACGCGTCTAGCAGCTTAGACGCGGTTTCAATCCCACCTTGGTTCGATTAGCACCCCATGAAATTTGGCCGAAAAGAACCAAATTTCGGCCCCTATTATGCCGTCGACTTCCGGTTCCTGTCAAGGGGGCGGGGAACGACGGCATCGCCCCAGCTTCGGGTACTCATGAGGCAAAAGAGGAGCTGAGTGATGAATCCCCCAAAGCCCTATTCGAGAGGGCTGAAGCTGAGATGATCTTCGCATATACCTGCAGGAATCAAGCGGAAATCCATTCGCAAGGAAGGTTCTCCGACACACACCTGAAAGCCCGTGCGGGCGTAGATCGCCAGGAACTTGATCTCCTAAGGAAGGTTTTCCGACACACGCCTGAAAGCGTTCCCCACTTCCGGTCGCGCGGAAATCTGTTCGCAAGGAAGTGAGCGGAGCTCCGATCGGGGCCTCCACGCGATCTTCGGTCGAGCGGAAATCTGTTCGCAAGGAAGGGCTGAAGCTTCTGTGCAATCCCCCAATCCATGATCTTCTCGATCGGAAATCTGTTCGCAAGGAAGGGCTGAAGCCGAGGTGATTTTCGCATATGCCCACACTACGGCGCGACGGCTTCATGATCACACACACCGCGAAGTCGAGAGGCACTTCGCCTATGCTCGCCCGTCAGCTTGGATGCGAAGTCCTTCACTACTGGGATCTACCCAGCGCGCCGGCATGCCGAGATTGTAAGCCCCAACGAACGTGAAGTCCTTCATCTCCAGGATCCCCCCTTCTCTTCAAACGCACGTATCTATCGGCGCCGATTATCCAACGAGAGTGAGTCGGGACGGCTGAGGAGAGGGGCAGCTTCCCAGATCAGCGCACAGCAAGGCTGAGCGGCCGGAGCTGTCCTCTCGCCTGAATAGCTCCGATCTTCTCAAACAGCGCATAACCAGGCTGAGGCCACTCCGGGATCGGGTCGCGCCCGCATGAGGAGCAGTGATTCAACGCAGAGTTGCGTTCAGGCATCATATCCACGCCATTAGCCGCATGGGGAACGGCGATTCAGCGCAGAGTTCATAAGACGAGCACACATCCCAGTCCGGCTCGGCCCCGTCGGGGAGTGACGTCCCGTGCGCAGAGTTCATAAAACGAGCACACACCCCTCTGTCTCACACGATATTCCCCGTCTCCCCTTTGACCTGCCCCAGGACTTCCTTCTTCACCCACCGCGCGTCCCGCAAAATATAGATGTAAACCGAATCCCGATCTTCATCTATGAGATCCTTCAACCCTATCTTCACGCGCTCCACTTGCGCTTCGCTCAATTCCCCCTCGAAGGCCGAATTCTGCACCCAGTTCATGTAGCGGCGCAAGAATTGGCACACCTTGGCTACGCGCTCCTGTTCCACATCATAGACGAGAATGACGTACATCTCTTCCCTCTCCTCACCACCATGCCCGGAGTGCCTGATAAGGTTCGGCCCCCAGCAAATGGCGCACGAGCTTATAACACTCCAACCGGATGAATCCCCGATAGGAAACATGCCGCCCCAATCGCCGGTGTTTCACCGTCGTTTGCAATCGGTGCTCGAACTCTCGCACGACAACTTTCCGCGCGCGCTCCTTCAGGGCAACGAATCCCACTTCGGATACGAGGTCCTCCTCTCCGAGCATCTGCCGATTGATCAGGGTGAAGATCATCTTGTCCACGATCATCGGCTTGAAGACCTCAGCAATATCCAGTGCGAGAGAGAACCGGCGCGTCCCCGGCTCATGCAGGTACGAGATCGTCGGATTGAGCGGCGTCCGGTAGATCTGCGAGAGCACAGCTGCATAGAGAAGCGAGTTCCCGAAGCTGATCAAGGCATTGACCAGGTTATCGGGCGGACGCCTCACCCTCTTGAGAAACGGCGTCTCCAGATCGAGGATCTCATTGAAAGCGCGATAGTAGACCTCGCGCATGCGCCCTTCTGCCCCCATGAGCGCTGCGACCGAATCCGCGCGCTCGATCTCCACGGCCTCCTGCTCCAGCGCGTCAACGATCCTGTGCACGTCTTTGCCCCGATTGCGATAGTAGAGCACATTGCGATGGAGGTTGTGATATGCTCCGCGCGCGAACTCTCGAGCGATGATCAACCGCTTGGCCGCATCCGTGTAATGTTCCACCTGCTTCACGAGCAAATGTCCCGAGACATTCGTCTCGCGAGGGTAGTACGAACCGCTGTAAAACCCGTGGTAATTGAAGACGTGAACCGGTATGCCCTTTTGGGCGAGGAAATTCAGGAGCTTCGTGTTCACCGTGATCTCACCGAAAAGGAAAAGCTCGGCGACGTCCTCGACCGGGATGATCCGCCGCCCGGCCGGCGAGGAGGCGGCCCCTTCATCCCTTCTGTCCGGAGGGGGTGAACTCTCACTCGCGAGGTCATGTTCGCTCCTCGCGCCCAGCGAAGCCTCTTGCCCCCCTTCGGCTACAGGTTGCGCTCCTTCCTCTCCCTCTGAGGAAACCTCCGGAGCTTCCCCTTCCAGATACAACGTATTCCCCTTCCGACGCAACCGCCCACTTTGGAAGATGTAGTAACTCCGTGCCATCCCAAGATCCCTCCTCTACGTGTGGTACATGTCGAGCCTCTCCCATCTGGCGCTCCCGGCGATGAGTTGCCATCAGACGCCCACTGTCGGCAAATAGGTCAGCCCGAGCGCGTGCCGTCCCTTCACCCCCAGCACAATTCGGCATACGCCTGGAGCCTCTTTTCCTCCTTTCACACCACACTCCGCCTTCACCCCCAGCATAATTCGGCATACGCGCAGGAGCGACAGATCGGCATGAACTCCACCGAAGGCGGTACAGGGAGTCGCTCGATTCGGCGAATCTCTCGCAACGCGTCCTCGACCGCTCGCCCTGCTTCTTCGGTCAGAAGGACCGGCTCACGCCGCCGCTCCTTGGGAAAGCGCAATTCTCCCGTCAACCCCGTAACGCCCAATCGCTTCAGGTAATACAAGTAGTAGAGAATTTGAAGCCGAGCTGCCTCCTTCATCCGTTGCGAATATTTCACCTCTAGCACCTTCCCCTCGCTTTCGAGCAGATCAATCTTGATGAGACCATCAATGAGCAGCTCGCGACGAGATTGTTCCCGATAAGTCCGTTCGTGCAGCAACCGTCCCAAGGCTACACGATCGCTCTCTGGCTCCATGCGAATATCGTGGCTGTAGAGCCACAGCTTCTTCTGACACACGACATAGTAGTTGACCTTGATGCCATTAGTCCGGAGCTCGAGGAATTCGTCCTCGGTCATCGCTACCCTCCTCACACATGATGTCCTGCGTGATTATACCCGATTCCACATCTACCGAAGTGCTCGTGACTACCGCTTTGTTCAAGATTCGTTCTCAGAAAGCAGAAGAGGCAGAGGGACAGGGCCTTCACGGCGCGTGGGCCGATCTGTCCGCTCCCGCTATATTGCACTGAGGCAGCGCTCCAAGAAAAAGAGGTCGTGGGCATGGGCCCACCGAGCGGATGCCTGCCGACCTGCTGAAACAACATCCCTGAAAAAGGGTCTTAAACCGCTTTGCGCGATATACCGGAAACCGCCATGCCCATCAACGTTCGACTGTCCGAAGCGCTTCGGTGACAACGCCCAAATTAGTCAATTGGCTGATGAGTGCTTTCGACTGCCTGAAGCACCTCGTTGCCCTGCCTCAGATGATCCCCACGCTGAGACCTTCACTGAAGTCTGAACGCAGTCCCAACTCCGCATCATACGCAAGCGTTGTCTGCACCACGCCCAAGTCGGAAATGGGCGAAAACTGCTCTGAAAACTCCTTGAACCACCAGATGGGCACCGGCACCAGAAGTTCGGGCAGCCGCCAGAGTTCGCCCTGCTCCTTGAGCTGGTACGCTTCCTCCACAAATTGCACCGGAAGCACCTCCACCGTCACCATGCCGCGCCGCGCCGTAAAGCGCTCGCGCAGCGCTTCGTCGGAAAGGTCGATCGTGTAGCATCCGAGGATGTGCTGAAGCTCACCCAAGGTGGCGCGCCCCTCGGCAAGCTCGCGCTGCCACTCCTCGGTGGGCACGACCCGCTCGTAGAGCTGGTGTGTCGCTTCCGCCAAATCCCTATCCGTTGGCGTGGGCGGAAGCTGCGCAAGGATCTCCAAGCTCCAGGCAAGCAGCTCCTTTCCGTAGACGTGCTGCGTTCCCTCCGACCATTGGGTGTAGATGAGCACAGGCGCAGGAGCATGCTCCCCTTGGCGGTTCACGCGCCCCATGCGCTGCACGAGCGCATCCACCGGCGCAATCTCGGTGATGAGCACCTCGTAGGAGATGTCCAGGCTCACCTCAACGACCTGCGTGGCGATGAAAATAGCACCTGGTTCCGCCTGGCTCACCCGTTCCTCCTTCTGCATGCGGTCGCGCAGAATAAACCGGGCGTGCAGAAGCATTAGGTTCTCCCAGCCTGTTTCCGCAAGCTTGTGGTAGAGCGCCTGCGCATCGCGAACGGTGTTGGCAATCACGAGCACGCGCTTGCCTTCGCGGGCGTAGCGCAAGGCTTCCTCAGAACCGTCCTCTAACAGACTTCCCTCGCGCAACTCCACCCGATGCCGTGTGCGCTGCCAAAGCTCCAGCTCAGCTTCAATGAGCGTTCCGCGTGGGAAGAGCGCAAGGAGCGGCTCTGGCAGCGTCGCACTGGCTAAAGCCAGGCGTGCTGGAGGCTCGCGTTCGAGGGCTTCCAGCAGAAGCCCCAGCGTGTAGGGTTCGTAGGCGTGGATTTCATCGAGCACCACCGTGGCTCGGCGTGCTAAGGTGCGCCGCTCCTCCCAATGGCGTCCGTGGAGATGTGCCAGCAGGTACTGGTCCAGCGTGGCGACGGTCACGGGTCGAGCGAATACCGAACCGAAGAGGCGTTCGTCGAGCGGGTCTTCATCGCTCTCTCGGCGCAGCTCGCGGCGAAGCATGTATAAAGCCCGCCCATGAGCCAAGGCGACGGCGTCCTCGCCGTAAATCCTTCGCAGCCGGCGCCACATGGCGTTGGTGGTCGCCTGGGTGGGCAGGAGATACAGGAGGCGCTCGGTATCGCCCGCC
>Ga0079997_104210_pt1 | contig 32412 bp, 31 predicted proteins | sample PerSpoCPS_CMetaG_FD_69200 | JGI IMG/M metagenome (GOLD analysis project Ga0079997, IMG submission 69200) | Archaeal communities from Yellowstone National Park, Wyoming, USA - Perpetual Spouter C (PS_C) MetaG (SPADES assembly) (version 2) | ecosystem: Environmental > Aquatic > Thermal springs >... | reverse complement strand
CAGTGTTACGATTTGAGATGTGGGAATGGTGCCAGGTACCAGGTCCCGGGTACCAGGTAAGCGGAATCCGAGCCATTTTTATCCTGCATCGTGCATCCTGTATCCTGCATCCATTTCTTAGAAGGGAAGGAGACACGTGGATAATACGGCTGGGGTCATATCCCTATTGCCGTATTGCCTTATTGCCCTACTGCCGTATTGCCTTATTGCCCTACTGCCGTACTGCCGAATGGACCTCGCCCTCTACGTTCACGTCCCGTTCTGCGTAGACCGTTGTGCGTACTGCGACTTCGTGACGGTCCGCTATGAGCCGGCGTGGCGACCGCTTTACGTTCAGGTCCTCCTCCAAGAAATCCGCCATTGGGCTGACCGACTGACGGATCGGGTCGTCCAAAGCGTCTACTTCGGCGGCGGTACCCCCGGCCTGCTCCACGCCGACGAAGTCGGGCGGGTCCTGGACGCTCTCCGGTCGGCTTGGCCGGTGGCGAAGGACGCTGAGATCACCGTCGAGACGACCCCCTGGGCCGTCACGGCCTCGAAACTCCGGGACCTCCGGGACCTGGGCGTGAACCGCATCAGCGTGGGACTCCAGGCTTACGACGACGGCCTCTTGACGGCAATGGGCCGGGTTCATCGCCGGCGTCACATCGAGCGAGCCAACGCACTCCTGCGGGCCGGTGCCTGGAACTGGAATGCCGACCTCATCCTCGGGTACCCGGGTCAGACGGCGGCCCTGTGGCGGTCTACGGTAGAAAGCCTCCTGCAGGATGCCCCGCCGCATGTCTCCCTGTACGTCTTAGAGGTCCACGAGTCCACGCCTCTGGGCCGCTGGGTCGCAAGCGGAGCCATCCGGCCGCCGTCCGACGCGTGGGTCGATCGGGCCTGGCGGTGGGCCTACGCCCGGTTTCGCCGGGCCGGTTATCGGTTTTACGAGGTCTCGAACCTGGCCCGGCCGGGGTTTGAATCCCGTCATAACCGGACCTACTGGCGGCTGGGCGATTACCTGGGCCTCGGGATGGGAGCCCACTCCTGCGTGGGACCCTACCGCTGGCAGAACCCTTCGGCGTGGCTGGACTATAGTCGGATGGTCCTCCGAGGAGAAGCCCCCGCTCGAACGTTCCGGGACCGGCGGGAGCGGCTTCGGGAACGCATCCTCCTGGGCCTTCGGACTCGCTGGGGCATCCCCTACCGATGGCTGACCCGCTATCACGGCTCCTACGAGGGATGGCGGACCTTCCTGGACGAGGCCGTCCGGCAGGGTTGGCTCCGATGGGACCGGGAGCGCCTCCGGGCGACGCCTTCCGGCTGGCTTCGACTGATGGCCCTGTACGAGGGCCTGGGCGTAGGATGACGCCGGATGCTTCGCCTTCGGCCGTGGATACTCGGCCTGCGGCGACCAACAGGAGCGCCGGAACGGCCGGCAGGCGAAACCGGCCAAATTCGATGCCGGGTGTCGTCGCAAAGCAGAAGTAAAAGGCGATGACTCCCAGGACCCCCCGCAGGGCGTCCCGATCCCGAAGACCCTGCCGGAGGGACCATCCGACAAGTCCGTACCAAAACAAGGCTCCCCCGAGGCGAATGAGGCTCGAGGCGGGCAGTCGCTGAAGCCATGCGGGGTACGCCGGGTCCGGGGCCAGCCACGTGGCCAGCGTATTCCACACGAACATCCCGACCCACCCCGGCCCGTGGGCCCGCACGACCCGCCACCCGACTTCCCGAAGACACCCGATGTAAGCCGGCCGCTCGACGGCGATGATCAAACCCCGCAGGCCGGCGGGCTTATGATCGTAGGTCCCCCAGAGGGGGTCTCGATACAGCCACCGGGCCCGCAAAACGGCAAACCGCTGGAAGACTTCGGCGTCCCGGGGGTCCGAGACGTTCGGCCCAAACATCCTCTCCAGGAGGGCCAGGACCGTCGGTTCAAACCGGGACGGGGCATTCAGCCAGGCGTCGGCCGAGGTACCTTCCCGAGCCTCTCCGCACCGGCGGACCCATCCCCACGTCTGGAGGCGATAGCTCAGCGTCGGCGACAAACCCCCCGCCTGCTGTTCCCGAACGACCCGCCACCAGTAGGCCACACTGTGCTGACCCGGTCGGGCCATCACGGCGTCGTAGTAGCTCAGCCGGGCCGGAATCCAGCTACTGAAGAACCACTGGCCCGTGTACCCGTAATTCCGCAGAAACCAGGGTACCAGGACGAGGCCGTAGGCCAGACCCAGGAGCCCGACGCGGGCCGCCTCCCGGCGGGAGAACCGGTGAAAGCCCCACCAGGCCAGACCCCATACGAAGGGCACGGGTAGGTGGATCGACCGGACGTGCGTCGCGATCCCGAAGGCCAGGCCCGCCCGGACGGCCCATGCCCAGGACGCCCGCCGCAGACCCTCCAGCCATAGAAACAGGCCCAACATCCAGAAAGTCATGAAGGGGATTTCCGTCAGGAGCCATCCGGCATACAGGGGCGTCAAGGGATTTAGGGCATACACCCAGGCGACCGCCCAAGCCCGTCGGGGCGACGTCACCCGGGCCGCTACGGCCCGCAGGAGCCCGACGTTCAGCGTATCCAGCAAGACCTGAACGACCTGCACGATGGCCGGTGTCGGGACAAAGCGGTACACCAACCCGACGATCCAGGGGTATCCGATCGTGCGGCCGAAGGCCGGGAAGTGACCCGTGGCCTGGAATACGTACCCCAGCAGGTCGTACTCCCAACTGTCGAGGTTGAAGTAGGGACTGAGATATCGCCGGTGGAGCCAGAGAAAGCCGCTCCGCCACACCAAGGCCGCCGCCAGAAGACCCGCCAGCCGCATCACCCACCTATCCGCCGCCCTGCTGGGTCGCCTGCCAGACCTCCCGGACGACTCCATCGGGAATCGCCCGTAAGGCCAAAAAGAGCAGGAAGGACAGGACGATCACGTCGTCCAGATGACCCGCCAGGGGGATAAAGTCCGGGATCAGGTCGATGGGCGATAGGGCGTACAGCAGAGCCAAGTGCAAGAACCACCGGGACCGCCGGGGCACGCGGGGGTCCGCCATCAGACGGCGACAGAACCGGGCACAGGCCGAAGCATTTCGAAGCACCGGCCGGATGACCTCAAAGGCCGGAGGCACCCGGAGATAGACGGACGCCAGGATCGAGAGGGTCAACACGCCAAAGACGACCGCCAGGGACACGCGGACGGGGATTTGAACGTAGCCTGCGATGAGCATCTTTGCGCCGACGAAGGCCAGGATGACGGCAACCCCGTACCGCAGATAGGCAAAAAGGCCCAGGATGCCGCTCAGCATGAAGAAGAGGGCCCGCAGGCCGAGGATGGCAAAGATGTTGGACGTGTATACGATGAAGGGGTCCCGCGTGACGGCCAGGACGGCGGGGATGGAGTCCAGGGCAAAGACCAAGTCCGTCGTCTCGACGGCGATGAGGGCAACCAGCAGGGGGGTGGCATGCCAGCGGCCCTGGACTTTCACGAAGAAGCGGTCCCCATGAAGCCGGGAGGTCACGGGGAACACTCGTCGAAATAGCCGGAGGACGGGATTTTTCTCGGGGTCGACCCGCTCTTCCCTCTCGACCCAGATACGGAATGCCGTGATGACCAAGAGGGCCCCAAAGACGTAAGTCATCCAGTGAAACCGTCGGATCAGCTCGAGGCCCCCAAAGAGCATGAGGGCCCGCATGACAAGCGCCCCCAGGATCCCCCACTTGAGAACCCGGGGCTGGTACAGGAGGGGAATGTGGAAATATGAAAATATAATGATAAAAACAAAAAGATTATCTACGCTTAGGGATTTCTCGATTAAATAGCCCGTCAGGAACTCCATCGCCCGGACGGAACCCATCGTCCCCCAGATGCCTACGTTAAAGGCTAAGGCAACCCCAATCCAGACGGCACTCCAGACCGTGGCTTCCCGCAGAGAAATCACATGGGCCCGCCGCTGAAGGACCCCCAGGTCCAGCGACAGGATGGCGACGACGATGCCCGCAAAGACAAGCCACCCCCACAGTTCCGGCATATCCGGGTCTCCCGCCCTTCAAGGGTGCCCAAACGTGAAGCGTTATTATAGCGGGGGACTGCCGGGCCTTGAAGACAGCCGGTACCCGGTACCGGGTTCCAGGTGTCGGGGACCGGCTACCTGGCACCTGGTACCTGGTACCCGGTACCTGATTAACGCCGAGGACCGGATACCGAGCACCGAAGACCGAGCCGGGAAACGGCCCATCGGGTTTGTATCCTCATCCTGCATCCTGCATCCTGCATCATGCATCATGCATCCTGCATCCTGTATCCGTTCTTGCATTTTGGGACCCGCGTCTTTATCCTGCATCGGCGACCGCCTTTCGCCGGAGCACGCCATGCCGGTCTGGTTCGGGACGGACGGACTTCGGGGAACGAGTTTTCAGTTTCCCGTGGCGGAGGCGCCCTTCCGGGCCATCGGCTTCTTCTGGGGCCGCTTCCTACGGGAGCGGTATGGCTCCAGCGTCGAGGTCCTCGTCGCCCGGGACACCCGGGCCAGCGGCGGTCCCCTGACCCGAGCCCTGATGGAAGGCCTATCGGCGGCCGGTTGCCGGTGCCTGGACGTCGGCGTGTTTCCGACCCCGGCGACGATCTGGCTGGCGGCCGACCGAGGCTGTTTCGCGGCCATCGTGACGGCGTCCCACAACCCATACCCTGACAACGGCCTCAAGCTGGTCGGCCCCGATGGCAAGAAGGTCCCCGTCGAGGTGGAAGACTACCTGGAGGGTCGTTTGCGGGAGTATGTCCCGCCGCCGGACGTCTTGAACGTCCGGCCCTATGGAGAGGAAGCGGCCCACCGATATCAAGCTTACGTGACCCGGACTTTCCCGCAGGTCGCCCGGTCGGATGTGCCCAAGCCGCCGCTGTACTTGGACTTAGCCCACGGGGCGGCCTATGTTCTCTACCCCCGGATTCTTCGGGCCTTGGGTTGGTCCGTATATCCCCTCCACGACCGACCGGACGGGACCAACATCAACGATCGGGCGGGTGCCGTCTATCCGGAGAGCCTCCTGCGGGTCATGCGGGCCTCGGCCCCGTCCGACAGCCTGGGCTTTGCGTATGACGGCGATGCCGACCGGGCCATCCTGGTCCGACCCGATCACGGCGTCCTTGACGGCCATCATCTCCTGGCCGTGCTGGCCCTCTATGCCCAGGAGCAGGGATGGCGTCCGACCCGGCCGGCCGTCGTCTCGACCGTCATGGCCAACCAAGCCTTGGAGGCCTTCTTAGCCGAGCGGGGTATTGAACTGATCCGGACTCCCGTAGGGGACAAGTACGTCCTTCAGGCCATCGAGGAAAACGACCTGCTCCTGGGGGCCGAGCCCTCGGGTCACCTCATTTGTCGGTCGCTGTCCCCGACGGGCGACGGCCTGTTGACGACCCTCTTATACCTGACCGTGTGGCTGGAACGCCCGGACCTGATTCGGGATGTCCTGACGTCGTACCGGCCGTACCCGCAGGTCCTCCGGAACGTGCCCGTGGCTCGGAAGGTCCCCCTCGAGCAGGTCCCCGGCCTTCAGGAGGCCATCGCCCGGGCTCGGGACCGGCTGGGCGGGCAGGGTCGGGTCTTTGTTCGTTACTCGGGGACGGAGCCTGTCCTGCGGATCCTCGTCGAGGCGCCGTCTGAAGCCCTGACCGTCGAAGTGGCCGATCAGTTGGCCCAAGCGGCCGGGCGGGTCTTTGGGTCCACGGAAGGTGGTCCGGGAGGGGAACCCGCAGGGAAGGCGGCCCGGGTCAGGGAATGAGGGAGCCGTACAAGGTCCGCAGGGTGCGCCGGATGTCGGCCCTTCGGGAGAACGTCTGGGCGGCCCGGAAGCCCACTTCGTAAAAAGCGGTACGGTCCCGGCAGTAGAGGTCGATGATGGCCCGGAGCTGGCGTTCGAAGTCGACGTAGTCGGCCTCGTCCATCGCCGACCAGCGGGGGTCCCCATAGATGTCGACCAGTTCGAACCGCTCTTCTCCAAAGAACCAGCCGTTATGACCGGCTTCGATCATCTCGAGGGCGCCGCCGTCCCGGGACGACAGTGTCGGGACGCCGTTGACGCCCGCCTTCATGAAACTCGTCCCGCAGGCCTCCCAGCCCGAGAAGGGCGTGAACAGTAGGAGGTCGCACCAGGCCATCAGCCGTCGGGCCCAGGACAGGTTGTAGTTCTCGACGAGGATGACCCGGGGGTCTCGGCGGGCCAGGTCCAAGAAGGTCTCGGCATATCGGATGCCCTCCTCGTCGTGGGGATGAGGCCGACCGCCCAGGACGAATAGGGCCGGCAGGTCCGGGTGCCGTTCGATAAAGCGGGTCACGAAGTAAGGCCGCTTGTAGCGGGTCAGCCGTCGGGCCCAGAGGAGGACGGGACCCGGAAAGTCCGTCGGACGGCCCCAGTAATGGAGGCCGTCTCGTCGCAGGCGCTCCCGTACGGCCACGAAGGTCGAGAAGTCCTTCGACTCTACGGCCAGGGCGATATCCGGATGTTGCCACCGCTTCAGGTAAATCCCATTGGTCGCCGCCTGGAGACGGCCCCGGGCGATGGGAAAGGTCCGCTCGCTGATGGCCCGATGCTTTTCGGAGACGGCAAAGACCCGTCGGGCGTGTCGCAGGGCCTGTTCCGTCAGGTGGACGACGTTTCCGTCTCCCACGGGGACTTGCCAGCGGCCCGCCTCGATCCAGTCCCGAAACTCGGCGGTGACCCATTCCTGGGGGAACACCGGGTGGCCCCAGGGTCCCGGCGTATGCAGGACGAACCCGGCCTTCTCGGGCGGGACGGCCCGAATCCCCAGGGCCGGGCCGCTTTCCTGAAAGTCGACGTATCGGATGCGGTCCCATCCGAAGCGGTCCTGGATGTATCGGAACGAAGCCCGCACGAGCAAGGCCATTTTGAGGAATCGTTCCCGCTCGTCCCGCTCGATGTAGATCCGGTCCGTCAGGGCCGTGGCCCATTCGGGGGCGACGGCCTCAAAGAATACGGCCCGGGCCGTCCCGTGATAGTAAGTCAGGGGGCGGACCCGTACGGCCTTGCCGCTCAGGGAGATCGTAAATTCTTCTTCCGGACAGAGTTTCTGCAGGAAGGCCGGCTCCTGGTCCTCGGGTTCCAGGGCCAGGGCCGCCGCCTCGTAGCGTTGGGCGACGTAGCCCCGTCGATAGTACAGCGTGCAGACCGTGTAAGGCACCCCGAGGTCGGCCATGGCGTAAAACTTGTCCCCCTCCAGGACGCCCAATCCCCCGGCGTAGGTACTGCCATTGTCCAGCGCCAGGTCCAGCGTGACCGAGACGATCATCCGTCCCCTCCCCCTATCGCCGGCCCTCGATCTCGTCGGCCAGAGCGCCGGCGTCGTAGAGCTTGCGCAGGGCCTCGATGATGTAGGCCGTGTGGACGGCGACGGCCCGGGCCTTCGTGTCGTCATAGACGAACCGGCCCGGCAGGCTCTCGATGTTGCCGTCGAAGATGAGGCCGACGACCTCGGCGTTCCGATTGATGACCGGCGAGCCCGAATTGCCCCCGATGATGTCGCAGGTGCAGACGAAGTTGACGGGCGTCGAAAGGTCGAGGCGGTCCTTCCGCTCCCAAAAGCGGGGCGGCAGTTCGAATTCTCCCCGGTTGTCGAAACTCAGGGCCCGGTCAAACAGGCCGTAGAGGGTCGTCTTGTAGGGGGCGACGGTCCCGTTCATCGGGTAGCCCCGGACGGTTCCGAAGGACAGTCGAAGCGTGAAGGTGGCGTCCGGGTAGACACTCTTGCCGTACACGGCGAACCGGGCCTGAGCGATCTTCTCGGTCGCCGGCGTCAGGACGCTCTCGACATTTTTGCGGACCCACTCGAGGGTTTCCCGGACGGCAGGCTCGACCCGCCGGGCCAAGTCGATCAGGGGGTCCCGGGACCTCTGGACGGCCTGGAGACCGCCTTCCAGGAGGGCTTTCCGGACCTTCACGTCGGCCAGCTTTGTACCCCCGATGGCCTCTCGGGCCATCTCCTGAGGCGTGCGTCCCTGCAGGGCCGCCTTCACGAAGGGGTCTTCCGGGCCGAGTTCCTCCCGGGCCATTTCCAAAAGGCCTGCCAGGACGGCCTCCTCCATGTCGGGATAGACGGGTGCCGGCGAAAGGAGTTGGAACCGGAGTTGTTCGAGTTGAGCCTCCTGAAAACCCGGAAGACGTTCGCCGTCGGGTTTGCGGACTTCTTGAACATACTGGACGATGGTCAGGGCCATACTGGCAAGCCGCGACCCGGCGAATCGCCGGAACAACTGTTGCCGGATAACGCTGGCCTGCTTCTGGGTGACTTGCTCGATGGTGTCCCAGGCGTCCCCGTACTGCTCTTGCCATTCGGGGCGGCTGGCAACAAGCCGTCGGAACTCGTCCTCCTGCTGTTTCCGCTTCGCCAGGAGGGTCGGGTCGAGGAGGCCTTGGTATTCGCCGGTAAAGGCCTTTTTGGCGTTCTCCAGGCTGAAGATCTGGACGAGGGCCCGTCGGGCCTCTTCAGGACCCCGTGCGGCATAGGCCCGCAGGATTTGGATCCTCCGGTCGAGGTACCGCAGGAGGAGGGGGTATCGCACGTCCCGCTGGTAGAGGAGCTGAGCGTATGTAAAGAGCCGGTCCGTCGAACCCGGATGGCCCGACACGAAGACGAGTTCGCCCTCGGCCGGGCCCTTCGAATTCCACTTCAGGTAGTGCTCCGAGCGAATCGGTCGGCCGTTCTCGTAGACCCGGAAGAAGGCCACGTCCAGGTCGTAGCGGGGATACGTGAAGTTGTCCGAGTCCCCACCGAAATAGGCGGCCTGGCGCTCGGGGGCGAACACGAGCCGGACGTCCGTGTACCGCTTGTACCGGTACAGCCAGTACTCGCCCCCATGATACAGGGAGACGACCTGGGAGTGGAGACCCGTCTTTTCAAGGCTTTCCTTCTCGATCCGGGCGATCTCGGCCCGTCGGGCTTTCAGGGCTTCCTCCTCGGTCATCCCCGGCCGGACGGCTGACCGGACCCGATCCGTGACATTTTCCATCGACACAAGGACATTCAGTTCCAGGTCCGGACACGGGAGTTCGTCTTCGGGACGGGCCGCATAGAAGCCCTCGGCGACGTAGTCTTTCCCGGGCCGGGAGACCTTCTGGAGTTGACCGACGGCGACGTGGTGGTTGGTCATGACGAGGCCGTACGGGCTCACGAAGGAACCCGAGCCGCCGTCGCTGAACCGCACGCTGGCCAGCCGCACGTGGTCGAGCCATTCGGGCGTGGGCGTGAAACCGTAGCGCTCCTGGAGGACCTTCAGGGGTGGATTGTCAAACGTCCACATTCCCTCTTCGGCCCGGGGGTGGGTCACCCCCAGGACGAGGAGGAAGACCAGGCCGCCACCTCCCCCCAGGAGACGCCGGATATGTCGAGCGGTCTTACAGCGCCATCGCCGCCTCATAGGAGCCTCGGTCCGTACGTTATCGACGCGACGTCACGGAAATCCGGCCGGGACATTCCACGGGACGACCCAGGCATCCCCGAAGAAGGCCCTATCATAGGCAATACGATGGATGTCTGCAAGTAAGAAGCGCCTCACCTCAGACGTATGTTCTGGGGAAATCCTGACAACCCCATGGGCACGTTTTTCGAAGTGGGAACCGGGAATTCCGCCGGAGTCTTGACCCTCCATCGGCGAGTGGCGAGTAGCCAGCGGCAAGTGGCCGATCCACTACTCGCCACTCGCGGCCTGTCTAACGCCGGAGGCCGAATACCGAGCACCGAGGGCCGGGCTTGGGGCCGGGTACCGGAAAACGCGCCCATCGGGTCTGCCGGGTGTGGACCTGGCGGGAGACCCGTGGTATCCTTTTTCGGACCTGCCTCAATCCGGAGGTGCTCATGTTGCCACACCGGGACGGGCGGTGGGGCCTGGTCCTGGGTATCTTCATCATCAGGGCCCTGGGGGCCCATGCCCAGGAAGTGCAGTACGTAAAGACCCGCATCACCCTCCAAGCGGGGTCCCAGGTCCGCCACCAGCAAGTCGTTCAAGTCTACCTGAGCGGCCTCAACATGCGGATCACGGCCGAATGCCCGAATCCTTCGGAAATCGAATGCCCCGATAGTCTATACCTGGGCGACGAGAAGGCTCTGTATATCATCAATCACCCCCGCAAGCTGGTGATGAAGGTCACGAAGGCCGACATGGAACGCCTCAGTCAGTGGATCCTTCCCCTCCTGCAGTCTGGGGCCGACGGCTCGGGCCGGGGCTCCCGTCGGCCGTCGGGGAAGTCGACTCCTCCCGACGAGGGCTGGGTGCTTCGGAAGCTCCGGACCCACGTGCGGGTTGGGCCTTACACGTGTGACGAGTTCGAGCTCCGACGTCGCGGAGAGCCCCGGGGTACGGCCTGCATCGCCTCATATGAGAACCTCGGCCTGAACGAAGCGGCCTTTATGGCCGTCGTTCAGGACCTGGCCCGCATGACCGAGTCGGTCGTACGCGTGTTTCAAACGGAGTGGGGCGAGGACCTGGACGAGATCCCGAGTCCATGGACGGCGATCCTTCAGGGGAAGGCACCTCCCTATTCGGGACTGCCGGTCCGTCAGGTCGTGCGGCTGTCGACGGGCGAGGAGTCCGTCAGCGAACTGTTGGCGGCCGGCCGCCAGAAGCTCCCGCCGACGACCTTCCAAGTGCCCGCCGATTACAAGGTCGTCTCCGTCCTGGAGGCCCTGGGCCAATTTCTCCCCGGGGGCCCGTCGAAGCCCTGAACGGCCTCCCGGAGGACGGCCAGGCCGTCCCGGACGTCCCGCCCCAAGTCGACCCGCAGGACCCGACGGCCCCGCTCGACCAGGGCCTGGTAGTCCCCGTCTGCCTGGGCCCGGAGCAAACGCCCGAAGGTGAAGGTCGTCTCCGGGATGGGTACGTCCTCGACCGGTTCGTCGATCAACTGAAGGAAGAGGCCCGTATCGGGACCGCCTTTGTGGAGCTGGCCCGTCGAGTGGAGAAAGCGGGGCCCGTACCCCAGGGTCGTGGCGACGCCGAGTCGGTCCCGCAAGCGGTGGCGGATGTCTTGGAGGATGGCCGTCGTCTCGGGCGTCGGGGCCAGGAACGCCTGCAGGGCCACATAGTCTCCCGGACGTACGGACCCCTCCCAGGCCCGCAGGGCCCCGGCCAGGGCCGCCGGGTCGGCTACCGAAACGGCCGCGACGGGGACGCTCGTCGAACGCTCCATCGCCTGACGGGTCAGGTCCTTCGTCCGCTGGACGTCCGGCTGGTCGAAGGGGTGAACGCCTAAGACGGAGCAGGCCGCCGCGACGGCTACCTCCCACCGGAAAAACTCCCCGCCCAGGTCCGCCGGCCCGTCGAGCCGGATGGAAACGACCGGATGACCGGCTTCCTCCAGGCCCGCCATCCATCGCTCCAGGTCTACGTCCGCATCGTTCTTCAGCGTCATGCCGATGAAGAACCGGTCCGGCCCATACACCGAGGACTCGCCGGGGGGCTCATCGACGACGGGGACGATGCCCCGACCCGCCTTGCCACTACTCTCGGCGATGAGTTGCTCGAGCCACGCCGGAAAGGCCCGAAGGGACGGCGAGGTCCGGAACGTGACCTTGTCCCGGCCCGCCCGGGCCAGCTCTCCCAGGGCCGCTCCCAGGACCAAGCCGGGATTCTCCATCTCCGATCCGACCGTCCGGCAGGCTTCGGCCATCGCCTGGGCCCGGTCCAAAAGTCGGGCCACGTCCACGCCGATGAGGGCCGCCGGGAGGAGGCCAAAGACCGAGAGGGCCGAGTAGCGCCCGCCCACGTCGGGCGGACCGAGAAACACTTGCCGGAAGCCCCGCTCGACGGCCAGCCGCTCCAGGGGCGTGCCGGGGTCTGTGATGGCCACGAAGTGACGACCCGGCCGACTCGTCCCGGTCGAGACCCGATGCCAGAAGTAGCGGAATAGAGCCAGCGTCTCGGCCGTCGTCCCCGACTTGCTGGAGACGAGAAATAGCGTGGCCACGGGGTCACACCGGTCTTCGACGGCTCGGACGGCCGCCGGGTGAGTGCTGTCGAGGACGATGAGTTCCGGGTACCCCGGGGCGCTCCCCAGGGTCTGCCCGATGACCTCGGGGGCCAGGCTGGAGCCGCCCATCCCAAGAAGGACGACGTGCCGGATGCCTTCCTCCCGGACCGTCTCGGCAAAGGCCTGGAGGGCTTCGAGGTCCCTCGACGAAGCTTCCGGTAAGTCCAGCCATCCCAAACGGTCCGTCAGTTCTGGGACCGGCGTGGGAAACCAGAGCGTGGGGTCCCGAGCCCCGAGGCGGCGGACAAAGTCGGCCGCCTGCCAGGCCCGGAGGCGCTCGACGACGCGGTCTTCATAGGGTCCGAGGCTTGCTTTCAGTCCTTCCAGCAATCGCATGGTCCCCCATGGGCGGTCACGAGAGGTGCCTGGGGCTCAGAGTTCGCCGTTTCCGTTCCGATGGCTTACCCTGTCACTTCGTTTCCCCTTCACGGCGGGGCGCCCGTGGCGACCCGCTGGAGCCGGAAACTCCCCCGTTTCCCCTCGGAGGTCGTAAACGAGCCGGTCAGAGTATCCCCCTGGAAGGTGGCCCGGAGCGTCACAGTCCCGAAGGGTCGGGTCAGGGGGAGGACCGCCTCGAAGGCCGAGCGGCCCAGGTCCAGCCGGCCCCGGACGGAAACGGCCGGAAGGGTCCAACGCATTTTGGGACTTCGGGTTTCGACCGTCGCCGTACCGCTCAGGGCACTGCCCCTCTGCTGAAGGTCCATCTGCAGGGCGACGGTTGCGTCCCGAAGCGTCAGGTAGAAGACGTTTTCCATCTCACCGGTCCACCGGCCGGCGACGCTCCCATAGTTCCGGGGCACGGCGAGGCATGCATTTTCCAGCGCCTCCCGGTCGGTCGGCGTCAGCGTCTGGACGTCGTCGAGGCCCGGACAGCCCCGGCCCCCGACGGCCAAGTTCTGGTCGTACAGCCGCTGGAGGACGGCCCGAAGGCTCGAGTCGGACGGGAGCCGGCTGGGAGCCTGTGCTTTGCTGAAGAGGTCCAGCAAGTCGTTCAGGACGACGGCATGCCAGTAAGGGAGCAGAACGGGGTCCCAATCGGCCGGCAGACGGGCCTGCACGTAATTCTGGACGGCCCGTGTCCATACGCCGATCTCGACGGCCCGACCCAGCGAAGACCCGACGGCGACCAGCGTAGGATTCCCCGCCGACTCCCGGACCTCCCAGCGAACCGAGGGATCGCTTCGGGCTTTGTCAAAGACCCAGTTCATCGCCTGCAGGACCTGCTGGACCGACGGAGGCGGCGGAGCGTCCGGGCGGTCGTCGGCAGGGGCCGGTCCCTCGATGTAAAGGAGACACCCCAGATTGCTTCGGACCTGCCAGACACGGCCCGTCACGTGGGTCGCCGAAAAGAGAAGCGGATAGCAGGGCAAGTCCCGGGGCCGCACCTTCAGGGTCACCGTCCGCTCGGACCAATCTCCGATGCGGACCTCGACGGGGGCATCGACGACGCCCTGGCGGGTCAGGACGGGGACTCGAAACTGAATGAGGCCCGGCGCGGCCTTCACGACGGGAGCGTCCAGATTCCCGACCCGGACCTTCACTTCGTCGGGACGACTCGTAAAGCCCGTGCCCTCAATGTTCACCGTCTGTCCGACGGCGACTTCCGTCGGGCGGACGGCCCGGATCTGGGGGATGACCTCGTACTGAACGGACTGACGGAACAGGACGAGGCCCTTCCGCTCGACCCGGAGTTCCACGACGCGAACGCCCCGTTCCCCGAGGCCCAAGTCTGGGACCGTCATTTGGAGCTTCCCCGCCTCGGCGGCCCGGAGGGTCGCCTCCTGATCATGGACCCAGACACGGAGGTCCGAAAGGGGTCGAACGTCGGGACCTTGAAGGGTCAAGAGCCAGCCGGCCCGGACTTTCAGGGGCTCGACCCGGACAGACTGCCAGGGACGTTGGGTCGTTTGGAAACGAGAGACCAGGTAGACGCCGACGGCGACGGCCCCGATGAGGACGACGGCCACAGGGATCCAAAAGACCGGCTGGCGGACCAAGGGCAAGAGGCCCTTCCAGCCCGTCGGGGCCGGCGGTGGGGTTTCAACCTCAGCGGGCTCCCCGGCGGCGGCCGGGGCCTCTTCGGATACGGCTTCGGCCGGGGCCGCCTCGACGGGTTTTTCCTCCTCGACCAGGGCCTCCAGCAAACGGGCGCTGGGGTCTTCAAACTTCAGGAGGATGGGATTCGGGTTCGTCGCCTGGGCCAGGCGGATGACGTCGCCGTCCCGGAGGGCCACGGTCCCCTCGATCCGCCGATCGTTGACGTAGGTTCCATTGGCCGTATGGAGGTCTTCCAGGTAGACGCCCGTGGCGTCGCAGAAGACCCGCGCATGGAAGCGGGAGACCGAAGGGTGGGCGATTATGACGGCACACTGGGGATGTCGCCCCAGTTTCCATTCCTGGCCGGGGACGACCTCTATAGTCTTCACCGGCCGACCTTCTTGAAGTACGACGAGGCGCGGCTTCAGACTCTCCTGCGTCATGACAGCAGGACGATGATCAACAGGATGATAGCCCCAAACAGCGTGATCAGACCGATGGCCTGAAAGAAGATACTCCACGCCTGGAACGCATCGACCGACGGCTCCGTCCGTCGAGTCGGCCCCGGACGGGCCACCCCGAGGCCGGAAAAGGCCGGCTGAGGGGGAACCGGTGCATTCGCCGTAGCCGTCCCGACCCGGTGGTCGTCGACCTGCACGGCGGCGGACCGGTACATGCCGGTCTGAATCTCCCACATTGTGGCCGGGGCGTCGGGCACGCTCGCCGGGGCGGCCGGGGGATTCGGCGGCCGGGTCGAAGTCCGGGGAGGGGCCTCGGCCGGGACGGCCTCATAGACGGTCGGCGCGGAGGTCTCGACGACGGCGGCCTCCTCGAACCACTGGGCCCGGATTTCGACCGTCCCGATCTGAATCACGTCTCCCGGACGGAGGGCGTGGGGCGTCTGGGGAGGCAGGCCTTCTCCGTTGACGAGCGTCCCGTTGGTGCTTCCCAGGTCCTCAACCATCAAACGAGACCCGTGGCGGAATACCCGACAGTGTCGGCCGGATACGAAGGGAAAGGGCAGGATCACGTCGTTGCCCTCCCGACGTCCGATGAAGGCAACTTCTTTGGGCACGGTCAAGGTCTGCATCGAACCATCGGGGAATCGGACCGTCAACTGAATGGCCACGGCGACCTCCGCAGTGCTTTATCGTAAGCCCGTCAGGGCCGCCGCCGGCAATTGAATCCGCCCGACGGGCTGGACCCGCATGTCCGACGGCAGTTCCTGAAAGGACAAGACGACGACGTTCGGATACTCAAAGCTGATCAACCGTTTCGTAAAGTAGCGGACCTCCATCTGGGTCAGGACGACGGGCCGGACCGAAGTCAGGTCCACCTTGCTGAAGGCCGTCCGGAAGGCCTCCAGGATCTGCTGGCTGACCTGAGGGTCCAGGGACAGGTAGCTCCCGGAAGCCGACTGGCGGATGCCGTTCTGAATGGCCTGCTCGATGGCCGGGTCCAGCAGGTACACGGGGAGGGTCGGCTGGCCGTTGCTGAATTTATAGGCGATGTAGCGCTTCAGGTTCATCCGCACGTACTCGGTCAGGTATACGGGGTCATTTTCGTAGGGGGCCCAGTCGGCCAGAGCCTCCAGGATGGCCTTCATGTTTTTAATGGAGATCTCCTCCCGGAGGAGCCGCCGCAGGATGTCCGTCAGACGCTGGATGCTCAGGAGCTTTGGGACGACGGTCTTGACCAGGGCGGCGTATCCCTGCTGTTCCATCGCGTCCAAGATATTCTGGACTTCCTGGATACCCAGGAGCTCGTCGGCGTGCCGCTTGATGACCTGGGAGAGGTGGACGGCGACATACTCGTCGGGCGACATCGTGGGGACGCCCAGACCATGGACCTGATCGGCCGCCGTCTCGGGGATCCACAGGCCGGTCTGGCCCGTGATGGGATGGGGACCCGTCGGTCCCGTGAGGCCCATCATCGCCACCTCCTGGACGGATTCCCCGACGAACACGTGGTCGGGATAGGCCGTCCCGAGGGCGACGGGCACCTCATGGATGTAAATGGCATACCGATTTTCGGGAAGGTGCGTCGCCTCCCCACGAATCCGCACGCCGGGAAAGACGATGCCCAGGTCGTGAAACAGCCAGAGCCGCATCTGGGGGAGCAGTTCGTTGACGAATCGCTCTCCCTTCTGTTCGATGTCCACGTAGGGCGTCAGCGACGGGCTTGTCTCCAGGATGACGGGCACGGCGACGGGAAGCTGAAGCTCGACGGTCGGTGGATTCGCAGACCCCACCGCCGGTCGCTCCATCATCTTGGACTTGACGGCCTCCTTTTCCTTGACCTGTCGGGTCCGCATGAGGCTCCAGGCCGTCGTCCCGGCGATACCCGAGAGGATGAGAAACGGGACCGTCGGCATGCCCGGCACGATGGCCATCCCCGCCAGTAGCCCGGAGGCGATGGCGATAGCCTTCGGCTGGGACAGAAGTTGAACACCGATGTCCTGCCCCAAGGAAGCCCCTTCTTCACTACTGGCCACCCGCGTCGTGATGACGGCCGAGGCCGTCGTGATGATCAGCGACGGGATCTGAGCGACCAGGCCCTCGCCGATGGTCAGCAGAGTGTACTTCTTGACAGCCACGTCGATGGGGAACTTCTTGATGACGACGCCGATGATCAGGCCGGCGATGAGGTTGATCGCCGCAATGAGGATGCCGGCGATGGCGTCGCCCTTGACGAACTTCATCGCCCCGTCCATCGCCCCGTGGAACTGGGATTCCTTCTCGATGAGCCGCCGGCGCCGCTTGGCCTCCTCGGCATCGATGAGGCCCGCCCGGAGGTCGGCGTCGATGCTCATCTGCTTGCCCGGCATGGCGTCCAGGGTGAAGCGGGCCGAGACTTCCGAGACCCGTTCGGCGCCCTTGGCGATGACGATGAGTTGCAACAGCGTGATGATCAGGAAGACCACAAAGCCGACGACGAGGTTGCCCTTAACGACGAAATGGCCGAAGGCGTAAATGACCTCACCGGCATCGGCATACAGCAGGATCAGACGGGTCGCCGCGACCTCCAGGGCCAGGCGGAATAGGGTCGACACGAGCAGGATCGTCGGAAAGGACGCCAGGGCCAGGGCGTTGGGGATGTAGAGGGAGATCATCAGGACGGAGATGGCCAGGGCCATGTTCGTCGTCAGGAAGATGTCCATCAAGAACGTCGGGATGGGGATGATCATGATGCCGATGATGGAGATCACCAGGAGGGCCAAGAGGATGTCGCTGTATCGAGCCAGGACGACGTTCAGGTCCCCCTGCCGGAGACTCGTCCACAACTCCATCAGCCGCTGACGGATGACTTCCATATATGCCTCCTAATAACCGGGTTCCGGGTGCCGGGTACCGGGTTGGGTGTCCGGCCTTCGGGCCTCGGCCCGGGCGAGGGGCGAGGGAAGATCGTCATCCCTCTATAGCCGAAAGCTGGATACCGAGCACTGAGGACCGAGCCCGGGTACCGAAAACGCACCCATCGGGTATGCATCCTGCATCTCGCATCTCAAATCCCCGGAAATCGTTCGGCCTCCTGCTTGAGCCGCCAGGCAAACAGGAGGACCTCGGCGACGGCCTCGTACAGGTCTCGGGGAATGTACCGACCCATCTCGACCTCAAAGAGGGCATGGGCCAGGGAAATGTCCCGCACGATGGGCACGTCGTGCTTTTTCGCCAACTGGATGATCTTTTGGGCAATCAAGCCGCGGCCCTTCGCCGTCACCTTGGGGGCCCCCATCGTCGCCCGGTCGTAGCGGACGGCCACGGCGATATGGGTCGGGTTTGTGACGACAACGTCCGCTTTCGGGACTTCCCGTTGAATGTCCTGCATGACCATGGCTTGGTGGAGGGCCTTGCGCTGAGACTTCACGATGGGGTCGCCCTCCATTTCTTTGTACTCCTGCTTGACTTCCTCCTTCGTCATCATCAACTGCTTCTTCCACTGCTGGCGCTGGTAGAAGTAGTCCAGGCCGGCGATCAGCAGAAAGGTCGCCCCCACCTGGAAGATGAAGTTCTGCGCAACCTTGATCCCGATCCGATAGAGCCCCGATATGTCGACCCAATGGAGGCGGACGATGGCCTCCAGGCTCCCGGAGATGGCCCCATAGCCTAAGAGGACGACGACGAGAACCTTCACGAGCGTCTTAACGAACTCGACGATCCCCCGGACAGAGAACCACCGCTTCAACCCCTCCAGGGGGTTCAGCTTTTTCAGGGACGGCTTCATCGGTTCGAACGTCAGATTGAGGCCGGCCTGCGCCGCCGCCAGGGCGAGACCGGCGACGGCGATGCCCCCCAGGATGGGTGCCACGCTCAAGAGCCAGACGGTCCCGGCTCGGTCCAGGAGCTTCGTCCCCACCGTCGTCAGGCTCGCCCCGTCGACCTGGCCGATGGCGGTCACCACGGTCCGGTAGTAGTCTCGGAAGGCGTCCCCGATGCGGGAGGCCCAGACCAGGATCAGACTCATGCCGGCCAGGTAGGTCGCCACGGCCGGGACCTCCCGGCTGAAAGCGATCTGACCCTTCTTCCGGGCTTCCTGTAACCGTTTCGGCGTGGGCTGTTCCGTCTTCTCGCCCATGGCCGACCCCTCGTCCCTGAATGACTATGGCACAGCGCCCTTCAGCCAGCCGCCCATCCACGTATGGAAAATCCGCCAGACGTCCGGCGTGATCCCCAGGAGGCCGTAAATGGACAGGGCCACGATGAGCAGACCCACGGCCGGCTTCAGGGCCATACTCATGAAAAACACGTCCATCTGGGGAGCCATCTGGTTGGCCACGCCGAGGACGACATCCAACAAGATGAGGACGACCAGAGCCGGAGCGATCGTCTTCAGCATGATCCCAAACATCGTCCCCGTCATCTGGAGAAACGCTTCATGGACGACCGGGACCCGGGGAAACACACCCGTCGGCGGAAATAATCGGTAGCTGTCGAGGACCGCCGACAGGAACCACCGATGACCGCCGACCAGCAGGTACAGGACGACAAAGAGTTGAAGGTAAAAGTCGCCCAACAGGGAAGTCTGAATCTGAAGCTGGGGAACCAGGATATTGGCCATCGTCGTCCCCCGGGCGTTGTCCAGAAACTGGCCGCCCATATTGGCGGCAAAAAAGACCAGACTCGACCCCAGGCCCAGCAGGAGGCCGACCCACAGCTCGTGGATGGCGGCGACCCACCAGGCTGTCGGCGTCAGGGTCAAGGGCACCGGCGCCTGCTGGCTGAGCCAGGGCGTCGTGAACCAAGCCATGACCATCGCCAGCCCGAGCTTCACGGGACCCGGCACCAGCCGACCGCCCAGAAAGGGGCAGAACTGGACGATGGCCGTCCACCGGATCAGGCTCAGGAAAAACAGGGCCGCCGTGTCCATGGCCCCGTGACGGACGCCCCAGAGGTCCCCGAAGGGGCGGAAGATGCGTTCCAGCGCCGTCGGCTCCGGAAGCCCTATTTGCATTTTGCGTCCTCTGGCCCGAGGGCCTGGCGGTGGGGGCGGGGATCGAGCGGGACTTGGATTGCCCGAATGCCCGGTCGCGCCGGTTCCCGCCCCCTCAGTGAATCCACCTCGGAAACTCCGAGAAGATGATGTAAGTAAACCGATGGATGTGACTGGCCATCCAGTACCCGGCCAGGTACAGGACCCCGAATACGGCGAGGATCTTGGCCGCCATGCTCAGGGTCTGCTCCTGGATCTGCGTGAGGGCTTGCACGATGGCCAGTACCAAACCGATGACCAGGGCGGCCAGGATCGGGGGTCCCGAGACCAAGACCGTCAGGATCAGGGCCTCCTGGGATGCACGGATGAACACCTGCTCCATCGTCGCCTCCGGACGCCTGCTCCAAGTGGGGGGGACGGGGGGTTTGCACCGTCCCATCGCCCGACTCCCCCATTGCCGCATTGCCCTACTGCCCTACTGCCTTATTGCCCTACTGCCCTACTGCCTTACTGCCCTATTGCCCTACTGCCTCATTGCCCAATTGCCCGACTACCCCCCCTATCCCATGTACCCCTGAATGAGCCCCCGCACGAGCAGGTCCCAGCCGTCGACCATGATGAACAGCAAGAGCTTGAAGGGCAGAGACACCGTCACGGGCGACAACATGTGCATGCCCATCGCCAGCAGGATGTTGGAGACGACCATGTCGATGACCAGGAAGGGTAGGAAAATCAGGAATCCGATCATGAAAGCTTCGGCCAGCTCACTGACGGTAAAGGCCGGAATCAGGACGAGCATGTCGTCGTCCTTCATCGTCTCCTTCCACTGGGGCGGCCCCATCCGGACGGCCATCTGATAGAAGAGGGCCCGCTCCTTGGGATGGGCGTGTTTTTTTAAGAAGGCCCGCAGGGGCTCCTTGATCCGATCGACGACGTCCAGGATCATCTGCGCCCCGACCGGGGACACGACGTCCTGCGCGACGGGCTGGGTCAGCATGGGTTGGAGGGCGTCATAGACTTGAGCCCCGATGGGGGCCATCACGTAGACGGTCATGATCACCGCCAGGCCCATGATGACGGGCGTCGGGGGAATCTGCTGGGTCCCCAGGGCGTTTCGCAAGATCGAGAACACGACCGAGAACTTCACGAAGGAGGTCGTCATCATCAGCAGGAAGGGCGCCAGCGACAGTAGGCTGAGCATGAGGACCGTCGTGACGGGATTGCCGGCCCAAGCGCTCGGCGGCGTCGGGGCGGCCAAAACGGTCGGATTCATGGGTCATCGACTCCCTGATGAACGCTGGAAGGTTCGGCCCGCTCCAGGGCGGCCTCGAAAGACGGGGGTGGGGCTTCGGACCGGACAAACAGGACCTGCACGCGGTCCGGCGAGGTCCCCAATAGGAGCCACGTCCGGTCCCACCGGACCAGGTAAAGGCGGTGGTTCCGGTCCAGGGGGTAAAACTCCTCCACCTGGAGTCGGCGGGCCTGCAGTCCCCGCCGGTGGCGCAGGAGCCACGGGAGACCCACCCGGAGGGTGATGAACGCCACGAGGACCACCACGACCAGGGCCAGGAGTCCCCGCAGGATCAGCCACGCTTCCTGAGCCGCATCCATAGGTTTCGCTCCCGTGCAGAGCGGGCCATCGGAGAGGGTTTCGGGAGACCGGACCGACCCGGCCCTTCCCTCCCCGACAGACCTATTGAAATTGAGTGAGGATGCGGACAATCTCAATCCCCAGTTTTCCGTCGATCACGACGACCCGGCCCTCCGCCAGGACACGACGTTGAAACCCCGTCTCGACGACCAAGCGGACCGGGTCATCGGGACCCCGTTGCAGGACCAGACATTGGCCCACCTGCCAGCGCTTCATCTCTCCCAGGGTCGTCGGGAATCGGTCGAGCTCGATGACGACTTGAAGCTCCAAGTCGTGGGGTGATAGCGTTTCCGGCTCACCGACCGGTTGTTCGACGTCGGCCATCGGTCCGTCGTCTCCGGGCGTGCGGATCCATAATTTTTCAAGAGTCAGTTTAAGGGACCCCGCCTCCCGGCGCAAACGTCCGGTGTGCCAGATTCGGCCCGTCCGGACGTAGACGGGACCGAGGTCGGCATCGGCCGGACCCCAGGCCGTCGGAAACCATACGTCCGGCAGGAGGACGTCTCCCGGTTCGACCCGCCGCCAGTCGGCGACTCGCAGGCGGATCCAACCGCCGTAGACGGCTACGGGCCATACGAGGTCATCCCACTCAGCCGGCCACGGCGGCTCCGACGGCTCAACCCGGATGAGGACCGTCGAGGCGACTTTCAGGGGCGGACTGTGGAGCCATACGTCCATATACAGCCACCGGTCGTCGTCCGACGCCAGGGCATCGGCCGCCTCCGGCGTGGCCCATCCGCTGACTTGAAAGGCCACGCCGGTCCGGTCGCTGAGCCCCGCGCTGATCTGAAAGACGACGAACTGGGCCATGCCCTCTTCCATGGGGTCCGAACCCCACGTGTCATCCCACGGGACGTCCGTAATAAAGTCCCAGCAGGCTCGAATCCATCGGGCCGGGACCCGAACCCAAGCCGTCCACCCGTCCCACTGGACCCGAAGCCAGCGGTCGTTCGGATGAGCCAAGACCTGGAAGGGCCGGGCCAGATTCAGGGGCTGGAGGCGCGTGCCCTGAATCTCCAGGCGGGGCTTCTCCGAGGTCCCCAGTTCCATGCCGATATAAGTCAGCCGGTACCGGCCGATCTCGATGACGTCGCCCGGCTGGAGCGCCTCCGGCTTCAGGGGCTCCAGACGCTGGCCGTTCTTCTTCGTACCGTTTGTGCTCCGCAAGTCCATCAGCCAGACAGATCCCCGCTCGACCTGGACCTCTGCGTGCTCGGTCGAAACCGTCGGGTCCGGAAGCTGGAGATGACAGGCGGCCCCCCGTCCAATGCGGAAGGGCGTCTTCCGGACCTCCAGGTCCTGCTCCGTCCCGTCCCCATCGGTGAGACGGAATCGGAGGACGAGGGCTTCCGAAGCCCGCACGGGCCACCACGCCTGGACCACCTCCGGGACCAGATGGGCCAGGCGGTTCCCCCATGCCCGCAGACGGGCGACGGCCGGAGCCCACCGGGTTCGGTACTCGACCTCCTGCCGGTCCCGACGTGGAAGCACCGATGCCCAGGACGTCGGAGAAACCGAAGCCATGCGGCCCATCCCTCACATCGGATTCAGGTCCCGGCGTCCGGCGGGAAAACGTCCCGATCCGTCCAGGGGCCGAACACCGAGACCCCGTACCTACCGGTCCTCTTCGGAAGCCTCCTCGGACGATGCCCGGTCGCGCCGTCCTCGGTCCGACTCCCCTTGTCGGTAGGACGATGGAGACGGAGATTCGGATAAAGCCGTCGGGGGCGGTGCCGGGGGCTCCCATCGGAATTCCGGCTGGTCCGGCATCCGCACCGTGACCTCCTGCAGGGCCAGGCCGCGGGCCTCCAGGCGCTGGGTCAGTTCGGAGACATGCTCCGTCAGCAGACGCTGAGCGTCCGCCGTCGTCGCCTGAAAGTCGATGCGGAGCTGACCCTCGGGCGTCCGATGGAGTTCGACCGCCATCGGGCCCAGGCGGCCCATGTTCAGTTCCATGTGGACCTCGGTAGCGCCCCCCGCATACATCCGGACCTGAACGGTATCGACGATCCGGTCCACGATCCGCTGAATCAGGGTGGCGGCCTCGGGCGACAGGGACCGGGCCGTCGGGGCCTGGACCTCCGGCGTCGCCATCGGCAGGACTTGGGGGATCACAATGTCTCCCGGCATGTGGCGGGGCGGTGGGGCTTCGGAAGGGGATGTCTCTTTTCGGCCGGACCGACCCTCCGAACCGCCGGCGTCGCTGTCCTGACCCCGTCCCCCATGCCGTCGGGTCACGCCCCGGTCCGTTCCCCGAGCCGTATCGGGAGCGTCGGCCTCTTTCCGGTCCTTTCCGGGTGAAGACTTTCGCGAAACATCCTCCGGCTCCGCCTTCTGGCCGATGACATGCTCGAACTCATCGGTCGTCCCGGTCGGCTGGGCTTCTTCCGAAGCCGGCGTCTCGGCCGGTGCCGGCGGAGCGCCCGTCGATTCGATTCGGGTCATGGCCATTCCCTCGTTTGTGTCCAAAACCCCGCTCCTGTGAGCAGGGTTCAGTCATCGACCCACGATACTCTCTGGACGATGCCGTCGTACAGGTCCTGAAAGGGGTTCTGCCAACTGTGTAAGTCCTATCGTCACTCCGTCACTTCATCACTATCGGCCTCGGCCCGTTCCCGGACGAAGCGGGCCGAGGCGATCTCCTCGGTCAGCTTTTGCTCCTTCAGGGCCATCTCCCGTTTCCAGTCGGCGAGCCACCGCTCGTAGTGCTTCTCGATGGCTTTCAGGGCCTGGTCGGCCTCGATGAGCTGGGCCTTCGCCGTCTCGACGGCCTGCTCGGCCTGACGGACCCGGGCTTGCTGGTCGGCGATGGCCCGGTCCTGGTCGGCGATCCGGGTCTCGACGTACCGGACCTCAGCCCGCCGCCGCTCGACGAGGCTCACGTCGAGCAGGCCCGAGGGGTCGGGGTCGTACAGGTGCACGATGCGGTCGTCCCGCTCGGCGACCAGTCGGTCCCGCTCGGCCATTAGGTCCTCCAGGCGCTTCTGCTCGGCCTGAAGAGCCTGGAAGGCTCGGGCCAGGGCCTTTTTGGCGTCTTCCTTTGCCTGCTTCCGCTGGTCCAGGACGGCCTGGAGCGGGTACTTGGGTGCTTTCATCGTTCTATCGCCCTACTGCCCTACTGCCCTATTGCCTTACTGCCTTATTGCCCTACTGCCCTATTGCCTTATTGCCCTACTGCCTTCCTGCCCCCATTGCCCTACGTCCCTCCGACGAGGGCGCGGGCCCGTTGGAGGGTCGCCTCAAAGGAGTCTTTCTCATGCGTCCCCTGTTTCAGAAAGGCCTCGATGGCCGGATACTTTTCGAGGGCCTCGTCGACCCGGGGATCGGAGCCCCGCTTGTAGGCCCCCAGCAAGATGAGGTCTCGGTTCTTTTCATAAGTGGCGATGAGTTCCTTCATCTTCTGGGCCACTTTCAGGTGATCCGGCGAGGCGACGGCGGTCATGACCCGGCTGGCGCTCCGGAGGACGTCGATGGCCGGGAAGTGACCCCGGGCGGCCAGTTCCCGCGACAGGATAATGTGGCCGTCCAGGATGGACCGGACCTCGTCGGCGACGGGTTCCGTCATGTCGTCGCCCTCGACGAGGACGGTGTAGAAGGCCGTGATGGAGCCCTTATCCGAGTTACCGGCCCGCTCCAGGAGCTTCGGGAGGGTCGCGAACACCGATGGCGGAAAACCGGCCCGGGCGGGCGGTTCCCCGATGGCCAGACCGACTTCCCGTTGGGCCCGGGCAAAACGGGTCACCGAGTCCATCATCAGGATGACCCGTTTCCCCTGGTCCCGGAAGTATTCCGCGATGGCCGTCGCCACGTAGGCCGACTTGAGACGGACGAGGGACGGCTGGTCCGACGTGGCGACGACCAGGACCGAGCGGGCCAGGCCCTCTTCTCCCAGGCTCTCCTCGATGAAGTCCATGACCTCCCGGCCCCGTTCGCCGATGAGGGCGATGACGTTGACGTCGGCGACCGTATTGCGGGCCAGCATGCCCAGCAGGGTCGACTTTCCCCCGCCGGCGGCGGCAAAGATACCCATCCGCTGGCCCTCGCCGATGGTCAGGAGGGTGTCGATGACCCGGATGCCGACGGGAAAGCTCCGGAGGACCCGCTTGCGCTTCATCGGGTCGGGCGGCGGCGCATAGATGGGGTACTCGACCGTCTGGGTCGGGTCGATGGGACCCCGGCCGTCGATGGGCTCGCCGAGGCCGTTGAGGACCCGACCCAGCAGGCAGGGTCCGACCCGGACGGTCATGACGTCCCCCGTCGGGCGGACCTCGCTGTCGGGTCCGATGCCTGTCAGTTCCCCGAGGGCCATCAGGTAGACGAGGTCGTTTTTGAAGCCGACGACCTCGGCTCGGACGGGCCGGTCCCGCAGGGGCGTCTCGATGTAGCAGAGTTCCCCGATGCGCACACCCGGGACCCGGGCCTTGATGATGAGGCCCGTAACCTCGACGACCCGGCCCCGGACTTCCAGGGGCACGACCTCGTCGAGGAGGTGCACATAGGGCGTCAAGTCCAGGTCATGCCACACTTCCGCCATAATGACTCCTCCGCATCATCCTTCCCCGCCGCCCAAGAGGTGCCGCTCAATGACCCGAATCTGGGTCTCGATGGTAGCGTCGACCGTCCCGAAGTCCGTCTCGATGCGGCATCCGCCCCGCGGCAGGTCCTCGTCGACGACGATATCCAGGCTTCCCAACCAGGGCAGGCGTTCCATCCACCGCTGACGGTGGGGCTCCAGGATGGGCCGGTCATCCGGATGGACCCGCAGGATGACCCGCATGTTCTGCTGGGCCCGGAGCGACCGAAGGGCCTCGTCGATCATCGGGACGACGGCCTCCGGCGTCAGGTCCAGCCGCTGACGCAGGATCTTCTCGGCGACCCGCAGGGCCAGCCGGACGATCTGGGGCTTGGCCTGCTCGACGAGACTCGTCAAGCCGGCGTGGACCTCTTCAATGGCCCGAAGCCACTCAGCCAGGCCCTTCTCATAACCCTCCTGGTAGCCCCGCCGGAGGGCCTCTTCGTATTCCTGTTGCGCCTGAGCCCGGATTTCCTCGGCCTGGGCTTGGGCCGCCTCGAGGATCCGGCGGGCCTGATCGGTCGCCGCCAAGACCTCCCGGTCGATGATCTTGGCCCCGGCGACCGGAGCCACCGGCGTTTCCGTCTCATCCGTCGCCTTCTTGATGATCTTGGAGCTCATGGGGCCGTCCCCTTAGGACCTGTCGGGAGATGAATCCGGCCTTGCCGATGGAGGACCTGCATCAACTCGACCAATGGCTGGCGCCAACGCTCCGGGTCCGGCGTAAGGGGGAGATTCACCCACGCCGGTCGGGCTTCCATCTGGCGAAGGAGCCACTGTCCCAGACTGCGGGGGAGGCGGTAGGCCAAGCGCCGCAGGAGAACGTCCTGCTCCTGTTGAAGACCGGCCCGGACCCAGTCGGCCAAGCCCATCCGGGCCAGGCATGTCTCCAAGTCGGCCGGGGCCTCGGTCAGCTCGGCATAGATGGCCGGCCAGAAGGGATCGTCCGACCACTTCCGGGCCTGGGCCAACTCCATCGCCACGCCCTGAAGGTCCACGGGAAGTCGCCATATCAGCTGTTGGGCTTCGGACCGCGGGAGCTTGCGCAGGCAATTGACCAGGCCCCAGGTCCCGTAAAACCGCAGGATGACGACGACGTCCCGGTCGTCGAGTTCCCAGAGGCTCCCCGGCAGACGCTCAAGCAACGAAGCCTTCTCCCAGGGAGGAAGGTCCGGATAGTCCAACCGGGTCTTCACGTACGTGCCGAACCACGGGTTCCACCAGGAAGGCGCGGTCCCCACCACGATCACGGGCGCCTCCGGCGGGTCGAACATTTTCTGGAGTCGACCCCGCAGGCCGGGCGGCAGACTCTCTAAGGCCCACAGGCGCCATGAAGCCGGCCACGCCTCCATCAGGGCGCCTAACCAGGAGGGATGAAGGGCCGACCAGGGGACCGTCGCCGACTTCAACCGCAGGATCCGGAGGACCTGGGCCTGCGCCGCCGGGGCCATCCCGTGAATTTGCTCGGCCATCCGACAGACCCGTTGGGTATAAGCGTCGGGCGGACCGGACCGTCCGGGAAGCTCTACCGGAAGGTTGGTCCCGACCTTCCGAGCGGCATAGCTGAACGCCAGGTCTCTCAGGGGATTCATCGTCAGGCCGCCTGCTTGGGAGGCTTTTGAATCGCCCGGAGTTGACGCTGGGCCGCCGCCAGCTCGCCCCGGAGCTGGGCCAGGACCCGGCCCTGCCAGAAGAGGAGGCCGCCCATCAACAGCAGGCCCAGGACGATGACGACCGTAGCGATTTTCAGAGTAGCCAGGGAAGGCCGGGCGACGACGATCGGACCGAAGGCCACGAAGTCATAGGTCGGTTGGGGCGGGGCCATCTGGATGGGCTTCATGACGACGGCGACGTTCTCCGGCTTCAGGCCCTGAACGGCGTGGGCGACCAGCCGCTGGACCTCGTCCGGACGGAGGGGGGCCTGACCGGTCGGGTCCGGGCGGTACTCCATCATGACGGAGGCCTTCGCTTCGCCCTGAACCTGGCCCGTGATGTCCGGCTCCGGGATGACGACGTGGACCCGAGCTGAAATGACGCCGGCGACCGACTCCAGTGTATGGGCAATCTCTCCCTGGAGGGCCTCCAGAAACAGGGCCTTTTCCTCCATCGGCGTGACGACCAACTTGCCCTTACCGAAGACATCCTGAAACCGACGGACCGGCGGGGCCGGTAGGCGGTATTCCTGCAAGACGCCCCACACCTTTATGGCGTCCCGACGGGGGACGGTCACCTTCCAGGTGTTCGCCTCCGGATTGTCGACCTGCTTGGTGGCGATGATGCCCTGCTGTTGCAGGACGGCGATGACCTGATTGGCCTCCTGTTCGGAAAGGCCGTGAAGGACCTCTGTCCGGCATCCGTAAGCCAGGAGGCCCAGGAGGAGAATGGCCCCAAGAACCCTGCGTTTCATGGCCTCGACTCGGGGGAGATCTGGCCGCCCAAAGACGCTACGACGTCCGTGTTCGGCCGCATCGTTCATAAGTATAGCTGGAGGTTCCCATCCCGGGGGATGACCGCCGCAAACCGGAGACCGAGCACCGGGTGCCGACGCCCCCAGCCCCGTTTATACCTGTTGCTGGAGCAACTGCTTCAGGCCCGAGACGGCCTCCGCGATGACCTTCGTCGTGACCTCGACCTGAAGGGTCAGGTCGTGAATCTGGGCCTGAATCCCGATCAGCTCCTGGGGCGAGAAGGTCCGACCGCTCTGGAGTTGTCCGATGAGGTCGTTCAGCCGATGGTAGCCCTGCTCGATCTCGCCCATCAGCTGGCGGATGCCCTCGGGAGACTCGGCGACTTTCTTTTTCTCTTCGTAGATCTGCTGAACCTTCGTGTCGGTCGGCACCGTCTCCGTGGGCGATACCCTCGAAGCGGGGCCCGGGGAACCTACATGCGATAGGGAAGCTCCCGAGGCGCCCGCCCCCTGCTGTTCCAACTGAGAGAGGACCTGTTCAAACTGCTGAAGCTGTTGGGGAACCTCCTCGACGACCCTCTGGGCCCGCTCCAGAACGGGCCGTACGGCCTCTAACCCACCGATCGGCATGACACCTCCTTTCTCCGGGGAGCACCCGCTTCCGGGAATCGGCGCTCGGTCCCCCGTGTCCGGCGGGGAGGCGTCGAGCCTCCCAAGGACCGGTACACCCCGGCCCAATCCCTCACGGGAGACGTTGGAAGACACCCTGCCGCAAGAGGGTCAGGAGTTCTCGGGCGAACGTTACGGCGTCGGCGTCCCGATTGCGCTCCACGACGGCGCTCAGGAGCTTCTCCGCCTCGGCGTACCGCTTTTGGGCGATGAGGGTCTCGGCCAGGAAAGCCTTCGTCAGGTCATGGTCCGGATGCGCCTGGAGGACCTTCTGGTAGGTGCGTTCCGCTTCCGCAAACTGGTTCTGGGCAAAGTACCACATCCCCATCAGCATCGGGGGTACGGGGTCCTGGGGCCGAAGCGCCTGAGCCCCCTCGATGAGGACTTGCGCCTGCGGGAACAGCTCCGACTGCAAACAGAAGTACCCCAGCTCCAGCAGGAGCCGTGGAAGCTGGGCCTCCCATTCATGGGCCATAGGGAACTCTCCGCTACCTTAACGGATGTTGCGGATGGCGTTGGTCGCCGAGTCGTGGCGGGCCTTCATGATCGTCGAGATGGCCTGGTAGATCTGCTGTTCCATCTGCATGACCTGTTGCATCTGAAGGTACAGGTTCTGCATCTTCATCATCTTTTGGGTCGGGTCCATATCGCTCGCCGCCAGGTCATCGATCTGCTGTTGAAGGTTGACGACAGCCTGTTCGATGCCCCGCAGAGCATCTATGGAACTCATGACGCACCTCCATAATTTTTGTAAAGGGCGTTGAGGATTTGGACCGCCAGCAGGATGGCCCGCTGGGCGGCCTGAGAGGATTCGGACCGGGCCCGGGCCGTCAGGGCATCGACCCGTTCCCGGAAGGCGTTCGCCGGAAGCCGCATCCACTCAGCCAGGATCGGGAAGGCCTGAGCGTCCAGGCCCTTCCGAGCCGTCGGCCCGCCGCCCTTCCGGGCGGCCCCGGCCGAAGCCACGTCGCCGATACGGAACTCGCCCTCTCCCATAACGCCTCCTCGCATCGTCGAACGGCACCGTCCCAGGACCCGCGGTCAGGTCCGACAGAACCCGCCGATGGCCCTGGGCCGTGCCGCCAAGTCGGGATTCGGCCTCCCTTACTTTACATGCGGCTTCCTGAAAACGGAAATGCCGATCCCCGGTCCCTTAGGCCGGCACGGAGCGCCTTTACGGTTCGGGAGTCGCCTGAATCTGCTGAGCCTGCTGGAGGATCTCATGAAGCACACCGGGGCCTTTCGCCTGGACTTCCTTGGCGATGGTCGCGACGAGGAGGCTTAGGGTCCGGGCCCGGTTGGCGAAGGGGTCCTTCCCCTCGGGGTCCAACTCCACGGCCTTCTGAAAATGCTGAACCGCCGCCTCCACCTCCCCCGCCTCCAACGCCAACTCCCCCGCATACGTGTGCGCCACAATGTCCTCCGGATTGAACGCCAGCGCCACCCCAAAGGCCGCCCGAGCCTCCTCCTTCATCTCCCTCTGCATGTACACCGTCCCCAAACACGTGTGCAGGTACGGATTCGTCGGGTCCACCGCCACCAACCCCTCCAACAGCCGCTGCGCCTCCTCCAACTGACCCTGCTGGGCCAACTGCTGGGCCACCAGCGCCAGCGCCAAAATGTCCTCCAAACTCATCCCCAGCGCATCGACCAAATTGTCGTGCCCCTGGAGAAGCTCTTGGAAACGCTCTCGGAGCATTTCCAGTTCGCCGCCGTTCCTCTCTTGAGCCATCGTCGTCCTCCTTGATGGGCCGGTTAACGGATGTTACGGATGACACTCATTGCGGCATCATGCATCGCTTTTCGCATCTCGTTAATCATCTGGATAGTCTGCTGGAGCATCTGCATACGGTGCTGGAGTATCATCATCTGCTTCATCCCTTGTGGACTGCTCGGGTCGATCTTGCCGATCTGGTCTAAAATGCTGGCCATCTGATCAAAGGCTTTCCCCAGAGTCGATTCGACAGCACCCCCGCCCGTCAGCCCACCGCTTGCCGGAGACACACCACCCGCGAAGCCCCCGACGCCCGGGGGCGCAGTAGCCGCAATCGCAGGAGGGAAGGGAAAGAAGGGACCATAGAGACCGCCACCAGGCTGGGTCGTCGGTTGCCCCATGCGCTCCAGGAGCCGGTTAATAGCATCCAGGATCTTATTCAGAGTTTCTGCGACTTGGTTCAACCGTTGCATGAGGGGGCTGTTGGGACCCAAGAGCCGTTCGAGGTGCTGAACAAGTTGTTGAGGAGTGACATTAATGTTAATCACGACGTTGGCCCATCGAGGCCCGAAAATGTTCGGGTTGAAGGGCCGTCCTCCCGGAAAGCCCGGAAATCCCGGCAGGGGTAGGGGCGGGAACATCCCCCGGGGCGCCAGGAGTTGACCCAACTGGCCGATGCCGCTGAAGATCTGCCCAATTCCACCGGCGATCTTCTGAAAGGAATCCCCGATGAGGGGCAGGTTCCTCAGGGACTGGCCGGCCACGTTCTGAATGAGCCCACTGGCAATGTTGGCGACCATGGGCGCCACGATTCTTGCCGCAAGACCCGCAAGTGGGGGCATACGCACCTCCTTTCCTCCTTCTCCGATTCGAGGGGCCCATCTCCTCAAGGTGGGTAGCCCTCTCATCGGGAGGGAGTCTTCGGATGTTTCATCTATATTATCGCATACCTCCCGGATGTTGTTGCTTCCCCCCGACGCCGGGTGCCCCAGACCCATCGGCATCAGTCCCCGACCGCGTTTTTCGGAAGGCGACGGCCGGAACGGGCGGACCGTCCGAAACCGGGCACAGAAAGCGGCGGACCTCTCGAAAACCGGCCCGGAGGGCAACCCGTTGGGCCAGGACGTTTGCCTCGGCGATAAAGGTCTCGACCGTCTCGACCCCCATAGAGCCAAACAGGTAGTCCGTCAGGGCCGTCACGGCGTCGACGGCCACGCCGGCATAACTCGCCGGAAACTGTCGGGCGACCGCCTTCAGGGTACCGTAATCGAGGGCCAGGTCCCCGACCCAGACCCGCCGGGTTTGAGGGTCCCAACCGGTCCAGCCGATGGTCCCCAGCCATCGCCCGTCCGGGCGGAATCGGATGGCCAGGGTCGCCCGGTAGGGAACACCTACGCCGAAACGGAGGAGGAACCAGGTCGAAAAGTCGGAGGCATCCGGTTGAAAGGGAAAGCGGGCGGTGCGATTCACATAAGGCCTTTTCCACAATTGGAGGGTCGCCTGAACTTCTTGGGGGGTCGGCCAGGCGAGGACGACGGCCCGGCCCTCGGCGACGACGTCCGATTCGGACAGGGGTCGGGATTCCATGGGACGGGCCCCTACGAACTTGGACAACCCGAAGTTCAATAAATTGTTGCCCGTACTGCCGTATTGCCGAATTCCGCCTCCTGCGTCAGCAACGACTTAAACACCACCGCCCTCTTCCTCAGCCCTATCTTGCATACCCCGTGTGCGGGTTTTTTCGAAGACAAGTGCCTGGTACCGGGTTCCAGGTTCCGGGTACCTGGCACCTGGGACCCGGGACCGGATCGACGCCGAGGGCCGAACACCGAGCACCGAAGACCGAGCCCGGCCACCCGAAAACGCGCACACCGGGTTTGCATACCCCGTGGACGCGTTTTCCGGTACCCGGTCCCCA
>Ga0079997_122471_pt1 | contig 32473 bp, 32 predicted proteins | sample PerSpoCPS_CMetaG_FD_69200 | JGI IMG/M metagenome (GOLD analysis project Ga0079997, IMG submission 69200) | Archaeal communities from Yellowstone National Park, Wyoming, USA - Perpetual Spouter C (PS_C) MetaG (SPADES assembly) (version 2) | ecosystem: Environmental > Aquatic > Thermal springs >... | reverse complement strand
CATCTTTTGTGGCAAAATTCTTTTGAGCTTCTTTTAATTCTTTAATATCATCTTTTGTGGCAAAGTTAGTTTGATTTTCTTCGATTTTTCCAATTCTATCTTCAAGCCTTTTAATATCGTCTTTTGTGGCAAAATTAGTTTGGTTTTCTTCAATTTTTCCAATTCTATTTTCAAGCCTTTTAATATCATCTTTTAATTCTCTAATATCATCTTTTGTGGCAGAAACTTCTCTTAATCGCTTTAACTCTTGCCATATATTTGAAAACTCAAATTTTACTATATCCTCAAATGATTTCATCCTCCCTTCTATTGCTCTTGAAAGCTCTATAATGTAATTTGAAAGTTTGTCTAAATCTTCCTTTTTGGCAAATTCATCTAATCTCTTTATTATTTCAAGAAATTCCTCATTTTTTATATATCCATTAGAGTATATTTTTGATATTGTATCAACAAGGAGTTTTGCTGTTTCTTCACCTATCTTTTCTTTCAATGATTCATAAAGTTTTATTAAATCAGTCATTTTTAAAGTTTAAAGCAGGAGAAAAATTATTCCAATAATAATTCTATAAATTCCAAAAACTACTAAACTATGTTTTGAGACAAAATTAATAAGCCATTTAACTGAAATATAAGCAAAGATAAAGGAAGTAATAAATCCAATTAAAAGAATGGAAACATTGTTATTGAAAACAACATTTTTTTCCTTAATTAAATCATAAGCACTTGCTATTATTATCGTTGGAACGGATAACAGAAATGAAAATTCAGTAGCATCTTTCCTACTTAATCCTAATAACATTCCACCAATAATTGTTGCACCTGAGCGGGATGTTCCAGGAATAAGAGCAAAACATTGAAAAAACCCTATTAAAAGAGCAGTTTTAGTGTCTATTTGTAATTTATAATATCTTCCTTTCAGCAGAAATTCAACAAGTATAAAAATTATTCCCCAAATGATTAACATTAAAGAGACAACAAAAGTACTAAATAGATATTGCTTTATAAATTTATAAAATAATAAACCAAAAACACCCGAAGGAATAAAGCCAATTATCATATATAAAATCATCTTTGGATTTGAAATAATTTTCCTAAGATATAGAACAATTATTGACAAGATAGCACCTGATTGGATTACAATTTCAAATGACTTTGTAAATTCATTTTGACTTATTGATAATAATTTTGAAGTTAAAATTAAGTGTCCTGTTGAAGAAATGGGTAAAAATTCGGTTATTCCCTCAACAATACCAAGAATAAAAGCAGAAAAATAGTCTAAATTCACTTTAAAACCTCCATAGTACTTTTATAACCCCTTTCAATAATATCCTCTAAATCAATTTTAAAATCAAGTGGTTCAATATCGTCAGTTTTTACATTTATTAAAATGTTTGGTTTGTGGGCTTCAATTGTATGTTTAATTTGAGATCGTTGTAATATATAAATAGCATCAAGAGCAGTTTTAATAATGCTATAATCTACTTTTTTCATTTCATCTGCACTTTCAAAAAATAAATTACTTGAAAGTGTTCCTACAACATTAACTGCTAAAATATAATTAGCACCAATCATTTTAGCGACACCTATTGGCAATGTTTCAAACATTCCTCCATCTACTAAAATCCTTCCATTTATCATAACAGGTTTAAAAACCAAGGGCAGAGAAATTGACGCCCTAATAGCATATTTTAAATATCCACTATTAAAAACGATAGGATTATAAGTCAATAAATCAACTGCTAATATGTAAATTGGAATTTTTGTATCTTTAAAAGTTTTATCAGAAAAAATATCATCAAGAACTTTTTCAATTTTTGTTGAATCAAAAAATTCATTTAGTGAAATTTTAAATTTAATAATGTTTTGTGAAATTAAAATTTTTGCTATGGACTTTATATTTTCAGATGAATAACCAAGAGCATATAAACTTCCTATTAAAGAACCCATTGAGCAACCAACAATAAAATCAAATTTTAATTTTTTTTCCTCAATAGCTTTTAAAACACCAATATGTGCTAATCCTTTTGAACCTCCACCTGAAAGAACAAGAGCTTTCATTTTACAATAAAAATATCCATTTTACCACCAAAAGGATCAACATCCTTAATCAAACAATTAACTTTCCTACCAATATCAAGTCCTTTGTAATAAACTTTCTCAGTTATTAAGAATTCAGGAAAGAATAATTCTGACCATTTATCATTTACTCTACAAACAACACCTTTTATAATTTTTTCCTTATAATTCTCTTTAAGATAAACATAAGTCCAAAAATCCAATCTATTTCTTTGAATGAATTTTTTTCTTTTTTCAACTCTAATTGCTATCCTTATAAACTCCTCTATCTTCTCATTTGAATATATAGGTGGTAAATTATCTAATAATCTATGTAGATGCTCTTGATTTATAATATCATATATCCTTCTTAAAGGGGATGTAAATTGAGCATATACATCAAGTCCTAACATATAATGAGGTTTTGGAGAAGATGATAGAATTGTGCTTTTGAAAGCATTCATAATTTTATAATAATATAATGGGTCATTTTCATTTAAATTTATACTTGTTTTTTCTTCATAATTTCTATAAATTGCTGGAAAGTCATTCTTTTTAAGTAATTTACTCGCAATATAGTTATATAAAATCATAAGCTCACTTATTACAAAATAACTTTTTGAGTTTAGGTCTATTAGCTCATATTTTAAATTATTTTCTTCAATTTTAAATTTTTTTAGAGGCAAAACATAATTATATCCTCCATTATTTAATCTCATCAATTGAAATTTTCTTGAAATTGATAATAATTTTTTAAAAGGCTCAATTAAAAGAATTTTTTCAAATGTTTTGTAGTTAAATCTATCTTTAATTTTAATTTTTGCTCTTAAAAACTTATAATTTTTCAATTTATAGTTTTCATCAAATTCCAAAAGTAATGTTAAAGAATTTTTCACTCCATTATGTAAAGATAGTTTTTCAATAACATCAGTAGGTAAAAGATAGAAGTTCTTTTCAGGAAGATATAGACTAATAACTCTTTCAAGAAGATGTAAATTTTTAGATATTTTCAAAGATGAGCTAACATCTGCTACATGAATATAAACTTTATTCCCATCTATACTTATAGCATCATCTACTTCAATAGTTTCATCATCATCCACTGAGAATGAATATAAATGTGTTAAATCAACTCTTTCATAATTCTCCTCTTGTAGATTAACACTAATAGGCTCTTCTGTAAGGAAAAATGGCAATTCATTATATTTTAAATATCCTTTTCTTCCTAAGGTCTTATAAATTCTTGTGTCATCAATTGATAAATTACTTTTAATTTCTTCTACAATTTGAATATTTTTACTTCTATAACCATTTTTTAAATAGTCAATAAGAATTTCAACTAATTCGTCATCCTTTTTCCCACTTTCAAAATTCGTAAATCTTTTAGACCAATTATTCACCCTTAAATAATCTTCCTTTATTGAAAAATATGGATTTGGAGATATTGCCATTTCAAGAGCTTCTTCTCCATATAAATTTCTAAACTCTTCCAAACTTATTTTATCAACTTTATTGACTAAAATTTTCCATATTTCCCTTAATCTACTCATAATGATTGAAATTTTAAAGCCCTTAGGGGGGTATTGACTTTTTAAAAATTTAGCCTTAAAATTTAATTTATGATTTTTATCCTTTTAAATTTGACCGTTTGGCAAAATATATATGTATTTGACCAAAGAACAAGAGGAACAAATGTTTTGTTACTTAATAATGACACAATAATAATATCAGGTGGTTATGGGGATAACTTTCCTAATACAATCGTTATAAAGCTTGACCAACTTGGAAATTATATTGATGCTAGAAAGACATCAAATAGTAGGGGAGGACTTATACCTGGCGGATATGTTATAAATCCTGCTAATGAAGTTGTTATAACAGGGGAAGGCATTGTTGATAATTCTTTAAATAATAAGGACATAACTATTTTAAAAATAAATACACAAAATTTAAATGTTAATTGCTAATAAAGTTATTGGATTGCCAGGTGCTCAAAGGGATGAATTGGGTCAAAAAATTTTGCCTTATAAATCAGACACCTTTATTGTTGGTTATAAAGGTGTTAATAATAACTTACAAAATGTGGGAATAGCTAAAATTATTATTCAATCAACTCAAATTATATATTTAAGTTCAAGAAGTTATGATTTAAATGTTAATCAATTTTTTGGTTCTATGGCAATTGTAAATGATACTATTATTCTCATAAGCAATGGTTCTGATAACTATGCTTACATTTATCTTATTGATGCGAGAAATTTCAATGTTTTAAATACTTCAAGGATAACAAATCTAAAAGTTTATGATGTAAAATTTTATAATAATCGGTTTTACATAACAGGAAGCTATAATAATGATGTTTTCTTGGCAAAACTTAGTAGAAATTTATCAATTTTAAGTGCGTGTTATTTTACACCAAACAGTTTAGTAAATAACATTGATTATGGAGTTAGATTATTTAATATCAATAACTACGTTTTAATTTTAGGAAATAGTAATAGTTTTGGCGATGGATATGATGTATTTGCTCTTGTAAGTGATACAAACTGCTCTTCAATTATTGCTCAATCAAGATATGGAACAGTAAATAATGATTATATTTATGATGCTTATAGAAGTCCTATTTCAATCGTTGCAGTAGGTGAAAGTGATTATAGCTCTCCTATTTCAATATATGCTGTTAGAATTGAAGGGAATGCGTTTTTATCTTGCTCGGAAAAACCTTTAAGCTTTACATTAAATAATATAATGTTTTTAAATTCTAATTTTACTTCTAACTTTTCAAATATAAATGATAAAGGAAATGCCAATTTTGACTTTACAAGTTCATTTCCAACTTTAATAAATAAGTCAGTTATATGCACACCTCTAATGAATAATGAAAATAAAAATTGCTTAAAATTTGAAATTGTAAAAAATGGGATTAGAATTTATGAGGAAGGGGATTTGGAAATTTATTCCATAGATGGGAAAAAAATTTTTAAAGGTCTTGCTCATAATAATGATTTTATAATGCTAAATAAAGGTTTTTATATAATAAACAGAAGAAAAGTTTTCATCTATTAAAACATGTTTTTTATAGCGCTTGATTTTAATAACTTTAAAACATTTAAGGAATTTGTAGATAAGGTTATTGATATTCATAAGTTTTTTAAGGTTGGTCTTGAATTGTTTGTTTCAGAGGGTTTTAAGGTTATAGACTATTTGAAAAATAAAGAAGCAGTAGTTTTTTTAGATTTAAAGCTTGAAGATATTCCGAATACAATAAAGAAAACAATAAAAGTTTTAGATAATTTTGAAATTGATTATTTAACCCTACATATTTCTGGTGGAAGAGAAATGTTAATTTCAGCAAGAGAAAGTACAAATAAAATAAAATTGCTTGGTGTTTCAGTTTTAACGAGTTTAAGTCAAGAAGATTTATATGATGTTGGAATAAATCTTCCTTTAAGTGCTGTTGTTATGAAAAGAGTTTTTTTGGCAAAAGAATGTAATTTAGATGGTGTAGTTATTTCAGGAAATTTTATTGAAAAGGTTAAACAAACCATAGGAAAGAAATTTTTGGTAGTAGTTCCAGGAATAAGACCAGAATTTTATAAAGAAAAAGATGACCAAAAACAAGTTATTACGCCAAAAGAAGCAATTAAAAAAGGTGCTGATTTTCTTGTAGTAGGAAGAGCAATAACAAATTCACAAGATCCAATTTCTGCTATAATGAAATTAAAAGAAGAGATAATGCTTTAAACTTTTTAAAGGTGCTTTGTGCTTATTTAGTTGATAACAATATAGAAATTAAAGATGTTGAAATTCCTAAAATAAATGATGGTGAAGTATTAATTAAAGTAAAATATGCTTTAACTGATGGAACTGATTTAAAAGCTTATTTAAGAGGTCATCCTTTATTAAGAAATGGACCATTTGGTCATGAATATAGTGGTATTGTTGTTGAAAGTAAGAGTTTTAAATTTAAAGCTGGTGATGAGGTCTTTGGTTTAAATAGTGCTTATTGTGGAAATTGTAAATTTTGTAAAACTAATAGAGAAAATTTGTGTTTAATTTTAAAAGATAATTTAGTTTTAGGAGCTTATGCGGAGTATCTTAAAATACCAAAATTAGTAGTGGAAAAGAATTTATTTATAAAACCAAAAGAAATTAGCTTTAAGGTTGCTCCTATAATTGAGCCATTAGCTTGCGTTTTTAATGGAATTGAGAAATTAAATTTAAAAGGTTATGAAAATATTCTTATTCTTGGAAGTTCTTCAATTGCTATAATGTTTTTTCTAATCCTTGAAAATTATGATGTGAAAATTTATTCAAGAAGTAAAAAAAGATTAGAGCTTTTAAAAGAAAGTCCATTCTTTGAAAGATTGGAAAACTCATTTACTTATGAGATTGAAGGAAATTACGATATTATAATTGATACAACAGGTAGTTATGATTTAATAAATAAAATTTTAAATAATCTTCCAAGAGGCTCTAAAATTTTATTATTTTCAGGAATGGAAGGCGATAAATTTTTAACATTCAATCAAAGTTATTTTCATTATAATGAAATTGATATTTTAACTTCATTTCATCATAAACCTTCATCTGTTAAAAAAGCGTATGAGTTTTTAATTGAAAAACATCATTTATTGGAATATCTTATAACCTTTGAATTTGAATTAAAAGATATAAAGAAAGCTTTTGAGCTTATGAAGGAAGGGAAAGCGTTAAAATGTGCTTTAAAATTTTGAAAATAAGGAGGTTAAAATTATGAAAATGTTTCATAAAATTGTTTTCGCAACAGATCTTTCTGAACGTTCTTTAATAGCAGGTGAGTGGGCAAAGTACCTATCAAAAATTTCAGGTTCTCGTCTTGAAATTATAAGTGTAACGGAAAGTGTTTCTCCATTTTATAAAATGCTTCTTGGATGGACTACAATTCTTGATGAGAATTCAAACAATTATAAACATAAAATGTTTTCTGAACTTGAAAAAATAAAAAAGAAGTTCTTAGATGATGGAGTAAATGGTGTTGATGTTTATTTAAAGGAAGGAACACCACATTGGGAAATTGTAGATTTTTTGGATTATACAAAGTCAAGTTTAGTTGTTTTATCTAATAGCTCAAAAGGTGAAGAAATTGGCTCAACTGCTTATGAAGTTGCTTGTTTAAGTCCTTCAAATGTTTTAATTGTTAAGGGTGATAAAGAGCCGAGAATAAAGAATATATTAGTTGGTATTGACTTTTCAAAGTATTCAAAAAATGCATTTATTATAGCGTTAGCAATTGCTAAAACATTTTCTGCTAAAATATATAATGCTCATGTTTTAGATATGAAAGTTAAAAATTTTATTCCTGAAAATCTTTTTGATGAGCTAATTTTAGAATTAAATTTAGAGCTTACAAAAGTTGTTGAAGGTGTTGAAATAGAGCCAGTTATAATAGAAGGTGAAGGGGATGGAAAATCACTTTCAAATTGGGCTAAAATGAATAATATTGATTTAATTGTTATAGCTTATAAGGGTATTAATGACAGAACGCAATTTTTAGGACACTTCGCAGATGAGGTTATAAGAAGTTCAAATGTTCCAATTTTACTAATTAGAAAATTTTATTAGAATTAGCTTTATTTTACATAACTTATTTGAAGATTTATGCCAAGTGATAAGTAATTAGAAGGTTTATAATCAATTAAATAATTTTTCATTAAAAAATTCAAAATTTTTTCTTCACTTTTATTTATCGTTATATGCGAGCCGAAACTAAACAAAAATCTACCTGTTGGAACAAGGAAATTAATAAGGACATTATGATAATCAAAAAACAAATTTTTATTATATAAATAGCCATAGTTTATAAGTGTCTTTTTGTAGAATTTATGAATTGTTGAAATTCCAAAGTAAGCGTTATATAAGCTCTTTTGTCCAAAAAATAAATAAAAATCAAAATTTTTTAACTTAAAATTCCTATAAACTTCAAATATAATATTTTGAGGTATTTCGTAAGAGAAGTTAAATTTTCTTGAATAGGTTGTATCTTTATAATTGAAAAACAAATAAATCAAAGCGTAATTTGAAATTTCTATTGTATCACCATTTCTTGTAGCATAAAGATAGTTTGAGCTTTTATCATAAACTATTGAATCAATAACATTTCCTATTTGGGAAATATATGAAATTTCATCATTTATTTCGCCATCAATTGTTAATTTAGGACTATATCCAAACCTTATTATCGTTTTATCGTCAAAATAACTTAAATAAAAACTAAAATGATTTTTATCATTTACATTAAAACTTCTTTTAATTTTAAAAGGTGAAGGAATTTTGGGCGTTGAGAAGAGATAAGCAAACCATTTACAATTAGAACAATTTAGAAATTGAACTTTTGGACTTGAAGAAAGGTAAAAGTTTTTTGCTTCATATTGGATAAAATCACCACTTTGAGTTATAAATCTAAATTCAGAAGAAATTAAAAAATTTTTATAGCCAATTTCAAAAGTTATTGGATTTGAATAAATTGAAAATTTGCCTGAGGAAGAAAGCTCAATTCTCCTATATAAAGAATCAAAATTATACTCAACGATAATGCTTCTATCAAGCCCATTAATATCAGTTGGATATATTGTATCTCTAATTTTACCGAAAACCTTATCTAAATTTTGAATTTGATTTTCTTCACTTGTTTCAATATATAAAATTTCATTAAATTGAGCTTTTATATTTATTTGAAATTCATTTTTCTTAAAACCAAAGGAAAAATTATTAAATCCACCTTTCTGACCAAAAATAAGTCTTTGATAAATAAATGTGCTATCATTTAAAATTCCTTTTGGTTTGTAATTTAATTTAACTAATGAAGTTTGAGAAGCATCTGAGTTTAAAGAAATAGTAAAGTAAAAACTTTTAAACAAATAAGGATTTTTTAGTGGGAATAGAAGCTCATAAGCACTTGGCTCCTTAAACAAAATATTTAAATTTGATAGGATAAGGATTGTCATAAAATGTTTAAATTTTAATGGTAATTAACCTCAACGAAATGCCTTGTCCAATAATTCTAAAACTATTTATTTTTCTATATTTTGCCCACCCACCCTGAAATCAAGCCTTCGGCTTAAACCCTCAAAAAACAATAATTTCCTGAAATTTTTATAAGTTATTGATAATCAATTACCTAACACCATTTATTGGACAAAGCATCAACGAAATGCCTTCTCTAATAGTTCTGAAACTATTTAATTTTTTTATTTTTCCATCTATGTCTGCTGAAATAATAATCTCTAATTTTGTAATATATAAAACTTTATGTCTCAGAATCCATCAAATTACTATAAATCTCTTTAAATTTCTCATCAGGAAATACATAAACTTTCCAATCATAAAAGTTATCTTTTGATAATTTTTGTGCTTTTTGAAAATCTATAAATCCATCTCTTGAATAAATACCTTTAATTTCACCTTCATCGTAAAAGAGTATAAAATCATCAGTTGTAATAACTACATCGTACTTCGTATATTTCCTTACAATATCTAAAACTTCTCCCAAGGAAAGCCATAAGCCTTTTGGGATTTCAAAATCTACTAATGGAAATGAATTTCTTATCTTTTGTAGTAAGCCATCAAATTTTATATCCCATTTTGTTTCTTCTTTGCTTTCATTTGCTTTCCATATTACAATTTTATAAAATCCATCAAGTGGAATTTCCTTTTCAGGTTTAAAATCACTTGGAAGTTGCTTCTTATAAACATCTCCCTCCCATACAAATAATTTTGCTAATTCATTCTTTCCCTCTCCATAAGTGCCATCAACTCTATATATTTTTCCATTTACCATAAAAACTCTAACTACTCCACCATCCTTATTTTGAAATATAAATAAACCTGTCTCTTTATTTAAGACATTTTTAACAAGTTCTAATGCTAAAATTTTCATGGCTCATAACCCTTTTTAACTTTTGCTTTTACACTATTTCCCCATTCTGTCCAAGAGCCATCATAATTTTTAACTCTTGGATAATTTAATATACATTTTAAAGCAAACCAATTTATAGCACTTCTCTCACCTACTCTACAATAAACGATTACTTCCTTATCAGGTGTCACACCTTTACTTTTATATAGTTCTTCTAATTCTTCTTTACTTTTAAATGTCCAATTGGTTCTATTTAAATTTTCCTCCCAAGGAATATTTACAGCACCTGGAATATGTCCTGAAGCGAAAGCTTGCTCTTCTGGTAATACGCTTGCTATTTCTCCTGAATACTCTAAGGGAGAACGAATATCTACGAGGATAAAATCTTTTCTCTTTTCTGCTAATGCTTTTTTAATTTCCCAAATATATGCTCTAATACTTTCATCTCTCTCCTCTGCTTTATAAATTGTAGGATTTGGTACTATAATTTCTTTTGAAGTAGGTTTATTCTCCATTTCCCATTTTTTCCTACCTCCGTCCATAATATAAACCTCTTTATGTCCATAATATTTAAATACCCAATAGGCATTGCAAGCAAACCAATTCCCCTTATCTCCATACAATATAACTTTCGTATCTTTTTTAATACCTAATTTTGACATTAGTTTTTCAAATTCCTTCTTATCTATATAATCTCTTTTATCTTTTGCCCTTAATTCTAATTTCCAATTTACATTTAGAGCATTAGGAATATGCCAATCCTCGTATAAACTAACATCTTCTGAGCATTCTAAAATTCTTACATCAGGGTCGTTTATATGCTCCAATACCCAATCCGTAGATACTAATGGCATAGTTGTAAATTTTAAAGCCTCAAAATTTTCATATTTTGTTTTGTCCAATAATTCTGAAATTACGATTATTACTTTATTTTCCCACTCACCCTAAAAATAAGCCTTCCGCTTATAAATACCCATTTTTCGGCAGGGAGCGTTGATTTACTTAACACTATTCAAAAGCGAAATTATTTATAGACTTTTCTCTTTAACTTTAAAATTTTAAAATGACTTATGCGAAAATTATTTCAGTTGGCTCTTATACACCAAAATCAATTTTAACGAACTACGATTTAGAAAGAATAGTTGAAACGAGTGATGAATGGATAACTGAGAGAAGTGGGATAAAAGAAAGGAGAATAGCAAGTAAGGATGAAACATCATCAATAATGGGCTATAAAGCAACTTTAAAAGCGCTAAAAAGAGCAAATTTAGAGCCAAAAGATATTGAATTTATAATATGTGCAACAAACACGCCTGATATGCCATTTCCAGCAACAGGATGTCTAATAGCGAGCTTATTAAATATAAAAGTTCCTTGCTTTGATTTAGAAGCTGGCTGTCCTGGAATTATTTATGCTCTTGAAATGGCAAGAGGATTAATTGAATCTAAAATTTACAATACTATCCTTGTAGTTAGTTCTGAAACATTAAGTAGATATATGGACTGGACAGATAGAACAACTTGTGTTTTATTTGGTGATGGTGCAAGTGCATTTATTTTATCAAGAAGTAATGAGCCTGGAATTATTTCAAGCTACTTAGGAGGAGATGGCTCTCTTGGAGATTTATTAAAATTTCCTTCTTGTGGTAGTAAAGAACCCGCAAGCATATATACATTAAAAAGTAAAAGTCATGGTGTTAGAATGCAAGGGAGAGAAGTTTTCAGATATGCTGTTAGTTATATGGCTGATGCTTGTTTAAAGGTTTTGGAAAAATCAAAATTAAGTTCAGATGATATAGATTGGCTAATTCCTCATCAAGCAAATATAAGAATTATAGAGGCTACTGCTGAAAAATTAAATGTTCCAAAAGAAAGGGTTTATATAAATATACATAAATATGGAAATACTTCCGTTGCTTCAATTGGTATAGCAATTGATGAATTATTGGATAGTGGATTGTTAAAGAGAGGGCAAAATGTCTTAATTGTTTCATTTGGAGCAGGTTTTACATGGGGAGCAATGATTTTTAAGTACTGATGAGAATTCTTATGTTTATTTTTTTATTTTCTTGCTCAAAAAAAATTGAAGAAATAAAAAATTATCAAATTCCGAATTTTATTCAAAAAATCAGTAATGGTAAAATTGTTGAATATGAATTTGATAAAAAAAATTGGGAAATTTTAGCAGATAGTATAATTGAAATAAATAATTATTATATTGTTCTTAAATTTTATTTGACATTTTATAATAATAATGAATTTAGTGGCATTTTAATTGGAGATTCTGGCATTATGGAAAAAAATAGCAGAAATATGAAAGCTTATAGAAGTGTTATCTTTAAATCAAAAGATAGCTCATTTCTAAAAACTAATAAATTATATTGGAATGACTTTACAAGAAAAATTTATACAGATGATAGTGTTTATATATATGATGCTAAAAATAAAAGAGAGCTTTGGGGTATAGGCTTTGAAAGTGATGATGAGTTTAAACATATAAGGATTTTCAAAAATGTTAGAGGAAAGGGAGAGGGAAACCTTACTAAATAATTTAGCAGAATATATTGTAAAAATGAAACTATCGGATATAGCAATTTTTCTTTTAGAAAGCTCAAAGCCAATATCATTTTTTTCCTCACAATTTCTTATATTTTTAAGACCTTTTTTATCTGTATATTTTAATCCAAGCACTTATGATAAGTTTGTTGAGATTTTAAGCCATAGAGAAAACATAGAAAAACTTATAAAACTTATAGAAGAAAAGGAGGGTATAAGATGATAATGATAATTTTATCACAAGCTGAAATTTTTTATAATGTTCAGGTCATATCTTCTTTTGATAAGAATAAGGAAGTCTATCTAAGAACGCCAACAGGAATATCAAAAGCTAAAATTGATAGGAATGTCTATTATAGAATTGATACTACACTCAATGATTTAAGTAATCTTGATATTTTAATATATGATAAAAAGACCAAAAAGGAAAAAATTATTCCACTTCCAAAGTTTATAAATCCTAAAAGCTTAGAAATATCAGTAGGAGAAACATTAATGACATCATTTGATTTTCTTGGATTTCCTATAAGTGAGTTTGAAGCTCCAAGGGTTTATATTATTTCTGAACAGGGTGAAAGTGAAGCATTTTTATTACAACAAGACCCATACAATATCCATATACTTGGTAGAAATTTAGAACCTATTGATGAAGTGGGAAATTATAAATTAGCTCTTGTAATAAATCATCCAAAGCAACTTCTTGAAATTAGAATTTACAGACCATTAAATGTCGTTTATAAACCAATATATAAATTTTATGCTAAAAATTATGGATTTTCAAATCAACCAGGTTATATTTGTATTCAAATATATAATAAATTACCAAAAACAATCTCTGAAAATTATACGATAAATCTACTTGATCCAAAAGGAACAACGATAAATGTAAGTTTAAGAAATTATGGAGATTATGCATGTGTTGTTCTTCTTTTAAGTGAAGCAGGAACATATAAAGCAAAAATTGAGGGAGAATACAAGGCGGTTTTAGGCTCAAAAACAATTACATCAAATATAGTTGATTCAATATCTTTTGAAGTTCCTATTAGGTTTTTAGGGTTTGAAGTTAAAAACAAAAAAGGATTTCTTAAACTTGAAAATGTTTCAAATAAACCTATAAATTTAATAGTTGAAAATGTTGAAGCTCCACAAGAGGTAAAATTCAATATCTCTGGAAATTATCCTATAAGTCAAAACACTCAAATTCCCTTTGAATACAAGTTTTTAAAGAAAATTCCCAAAAATAAACCAATTTTCGTAAGAATTAAGTTTAAAGATAGTGAAAATAACTTTTACTTTTTAGATGTTAAAATTTTAATCTCATAAGAATATATATGATTAGTCCTTCAATTTTTTGAATATCTTCTAAATTTAGTGGTGATAGATAAATTTTATTTGACTTAAAATGAACTTTTCTTATGTATAGCAATAGCAAAATCACCTTCCATACCTTTTGGAATTCCTATATAATCAAGAGGTTTTTTAAGCTTTTCAAAATTAGTTAAAAATCCAATTATTGGAATAAAATTTAGCTCTGGATATTCTATTTCTTTCTCCATAAAAAATAGTTTTGGTTCTATATTTAAAGCTTTTGCTATTTTCTTAATGTTTGAAATTGATGGAATAATATTTCCTTTTTCATAGTCAGATATTGTGGATTGAGAAATACCAGTTAGTTTTGAAAGTTCAGTTTGCGTCAAACCTAATTTCTTCCTATAAAACTTAATCAATTTACCTATATTGGACTTCAAGAAAGGTTTAAATTTTAGTGCTTTAAAATTATAAGGCTTATGAATATTTTAAGGCAAATTTATTATAAAAAATTAAAAAATCTAATTTTTATGGCATATTGCTATAAATATGAAAATCAAATGAAAGATGAAAAAGTCAAAAAATTAGCAAATAAGAAACTTAAAGAAATCCTAAATAATGATTTCCCAGAATTTAAAAATAGTGATTTAGATATTTCAACCTTAAAGTTAATTGTTTTAATAAAATTCTTATTATTTAAAATTTATTCTCAAAACCAATCGGAAAAATTATTTACCCCGCCTTTACGGCGGGGCTTTAAAATTTCTAAACATCTAAAACGTGAAAATCCTAATAAAAGGGACAGATAAAGGCGATATTTTAATAGAGGAAGGAATTATTAAAGAAATTGGAAAAATTGAAAGCAAAGTTGATAAAGAGATAAATGCAGATGGTCTTAAAGTTTTACCTGCTTTTATTGATCTTCACTCTCATTTTAGAGATCCTGGATTTGAATATAAGGAAGATATAGAAAGTGGAAGTAAGTCAGCCAGTTTTGGTGGTTATTGGGCAGTTTGTACTATGCCAAATACAAATCCTCCAATTGATAATCCCCAACTTGTAAAGTATCAAATTGATAAAGCAAGGGAAATTGGACTTATTGATATATTCCCCGTTGCTTGTGCGACTAAGAAAAGAGAAGGTAAAGAAATGGCAGAATATTATTTATTATTCAAAGCGGGAGCAGTTGGATTTTCAGATGATGGAAATTGTATTCTAAATACAAGTGTTTTAAGAAATGCTTTAATTTATCTTAAAATGTTCAATTTACCAATTGTTCAACATGCAGAAGATAGTAATTTATCCTTAAATTATTCAGTAGGTTGGGGATTTGAAACATTGAAAAGTGGCTTAATTGGTATCCCTGAAAGTTCAGAAGCAAGTATAATAGCAAGAGATTGTTTATTAGCTCTTGAAACAGGTGGATGGATTCATTTTGCCCATGTTAGTTCAAAACTTTCAGTCAATATAATAAGATACTTTAAAAAACTTGGAGCAAGAATAACAGCTGATACAACTCCACACCATCTTACCTTAGATTATTCATATATCAAAGAAAATGATTATTCACCTAATTTTAAAATGTATCCTCCTTTAAGAAGTAAAGAGGATATTGAAGCTTTATGGGAAGGTTTAATTGATGGAACGATTGATGCCATAGCTACCGATCATGCTCCACATGAGTTTGAGAGTAAGCTTGATTTAATAGAAGGAGAAAGAGGTGTTATAGGTCTTCAAACTGCTTTTAGTGTTGTATATATGGAAGCAAAAAAGCGAAATTTGGATATTGAATTTTTAATTGAAAAATTCGTGAAATTTCCTATAAAATTTCTAAATTTAAAAAATGTGGGTGAAATTAAAGAAGGTTATAAGGCAAATTTAGTTTTATTTGATGAGAATAAAGAATGGATGTTTAGCGAAGATTTAATTTTATCTAAAAGTAAAAATTCACCATTTCTGAATTGGAAATTGAAAGGAAAAGTTCTTTTAACGATGAAAGATGGAAAGATAACTTATTGTGATTTATAAATAGTAATATAAATTCTTTTATTTAACCCTGTGTAAATTTCCTTAACAACATAAAACAATAGTTTGTTATCTTTATAAAATTCGTAAATTTCAACATCTTTTGGGTCTGATTGCTCAATAATTAATTTTCCATCAAATGTTGAGCTTTTAAATGTTTCTATAATGTTTTCAAATTTATAAGTTTTAAACTTATAACCATTTACAATTGCTCCCAATTTCATTTTTTCCAAGCTATCTTCATCAATTCTATGACTTTTCAAATTTGAAAAATAAATTTTATTGATAATTTTATCATATTGAGGATTATTACTTCTAATGCTATCGTTAAAAATTTGAAGGAATATCAAAAAAAACATTTATAAAAACTGCGGGGGAGGGACTCGAACCCCCACAAGCAGATCCAGAGTCTGCCGTCCTACCTATTAGACGACCCCGCAGGCTCAAAATTTTAAAGGTAAATTTATCAAGGATTTTGAATTTATTTATTTTATTGTATTTCTCCCACCCGCCCTGAAAATAAGGTTTCGCCTTATAAATACCCCATCTTTTGCTTTGGGGGGCTTCGCCCCCCTTAAATTCCCCCCAAAAATCTATAATTTCCTGAAATTTTCATAAGTTATTGATTATCAAGAACTTAACATCATTTATTGGACAAAGCATCAAGGATTTGCCTTGTTCAATAATTCTTAAACTATTTATTTTTCTATATTTTCCCGACCTACCCTATATTTAAGCCTTCGGCTTATGAACTTCGCCCCCCTTAAATTCCCCCATAAAATAAATAATTTCCTAAAATTTTCATAAGTTATTGATTATCAAGAACTTAATTCTATTTAAAGGATTATAAGCTTACGGCTTTAAAAACTTTACTTTCTAAGAACCAATAAGTTCTTTCTTAATTTTTTCAATAATTGGTTTGATTTTAACTTTTAGAGGTTCTGGGAAATTCTCAAATGCTTTTTCAACCTCTTCAACTGCTTTTTGTTTAATTTGTAAGGCAGTTTTTCTTGCTATTTCAATTATCTCAGTAGGTGTTTGATTATCTTCTTTTTCTTCTAATTGTCTTTTTAATTCAGAGATAATAGCATCTTTTTCAGCATTTTCTAACTTTAAAGCTTCTATTAAATCCTCTTGCTCCGAAATTTTATTTCTCAATTCTTGATTTTCCCTTCTTAGGGCTTCAACTTCTCCTTCAAGTATAAGATTTTTATCTTTTAGTTTTTCATAATCTGCTTTCATTTCGTCAGCTTCAAGGGCTTTAATTCTCATTTGAGTTAGCATATTTTCAAGATCTTTATTTTCTTTTAGAACTTCATTATATTCATGCGCTACTTTCTCAAGGAAAGCTTCAACATCTGATTTTTTCAAACCACCTATTAGGACAGTTTTAAACTTAGCATTCTTTATATCAACAGGGGTAAGTCGGGCTTTTTTCTTTTCAGGCATAATTGAAAATTTTAAAGCATAACTCTCAAAAAGCTTATTTTGCCTATGAATTCTAAAATATGAATCATTAGGGAACAATAACTTTAAATAATTTACTTTCTGTTTTTATTAAATAGACGCCCTTTTTTAAATCCATATTCTTAACTAACCTACCGTTTAGATCATAAACATAATTTGGAATTTCATTATCACAAACAGCCATTTTATTCTTAACAAAGCATGTTTTCGTTTTGTATGCTATTTCTCTTAAACCAACAATTGAATAATTAATTGGCAGTGCAATTGTTGAAGGATAGATATTACCTGTCCATATAGTATTCATAGCAATTAGCTTATTTGTGTCATTTCTCTTAAAGGGACCACCATTATTTGGATTTGGCTCGTAAGAGGGATATTTTGATGATGTGATGTAAATTCTAATTCTATGATTTTTATTAAAAACATAGGCAGTATTTCTTAACTTTATAGTAAATAAGTAAATTTCATTCGGATTTAATAAATCTTCTCTATCTACACCATTTCTATGTCTTGCTTTTAAAATACCTTCACTAATTAATATACTTCTTCCATCGGGATAAACATCTGCCAATAAAACAACGAAATCAGTATCAAACCTATTTGAACTCGCATATAAAAATAAAATTGGTTGTCCAATAACTGCTAATGGTTCATTTAAGATATCAGATGTGAATATTAAAACATCATTTCTATTATTTATTGGATTTAAGTTTCTTGGTCCAAATAGTATGCTATCAGGGTTATAAAGTCCAAAGAAATCAAAACCTCCAATTGTAGGAACGGGGTTGTTTGGATCATAAAGGTAAATTAAACTATCTTTTTGATAGTTGGGATATTGAGTTTTAATAGAATCTCTAAATAAAAACCAGTTTTGGTAGTAGGTTCCATTTGGTGGGAAATCATCAGATTCTATCCATTTGTTCCATTTTGTAGTATCATTATTAGAAAGATCACCCATTAAGTAAAATTTTACTCTCTTTATTGAATTCCAATCTCCTATCCCTCTAAGCCAATATAAAAACCAATAAAAATGATAAATCTCTAAGTCAATTTTTGAATTACTTGGAAATATAAGATCCCCAACTGTATCTCTGTTTATACGATGCATCCAAGGTCCTATTATAATATATTGATGGTTTTTAGCTCTCGGTCCTCCATAGTTTCTAATATGTTTAAATGCTGAAATCGCACCTTCTGTGAAAGCATCAAACCAACCAGTAATATGTAGCATAGGAGCATTAAATTGATATGTTCTTAAATAGCCATTTATCCAAGCCCATGGACTATTATTAGAATAAATTGCATATTTTTCTATTGTATCAAGCCACATAGTTGCATTTACTACGTTAAGCCAATTTTCCGTTATAAATTTTCTAAATTCTCCTCCATAGAAAACTTCATAGTACATAGAAAAACCTGCAACTGATGGAACTGCGCAGGTTAGATCAAAATCTGTCCCCTCTAAAAAATATTGAGTAAAACCAAGTGCAGAACCACCAAATGTACAAATTGAATCGTTTGACCAATGCTGGTTTGTAATCCATAGAGCAATTTCTTTACCATCTTGATTTGGACCCCATCCATCATTGAGAAAAGGACTTCTTATTCCTCCACTTCCCCAATAACCTCTAAGCGGATTTACTACATATGCAAGGTTATTATTAATTATTGTGCTTATTGTTGAGCTATCAACAAGTCCAAGTGTATCATAAGGAGTTCTGACTAAAAGTGTGGGGAATTTTTTACCTACCGTATCATCAGGTAGCCATACATAAACTTTTAAAGGTGTCCCATCTGACATAATAACATCAGTTTTAAAATGTATCCATAATATAAAAAATATCATGATTGAAAATTTTAAAGTTGTTTTTAAATTGCTTTGTCCAATAATTCTGGAATTATTTATTTTATTATATTTTTCCCACTCACCCTGATAATAAGGCTTTGCCTTATAAATACCCATTTTTCGGCAGGGGGCTTTCGCCCCCTTAAATGAACCCCCAATAAAAACCATAATTTTTTAAAATTTCCATAACTTATTCATTATCAATCACTTAACATTATTTATTGGACAAAGCATTTTTAACTTAATTCTTGCCTTGTCTAAATAATTCTAAAATATAGATTATTTCTTATTTTCCCACTCACCCTAAAAATAAGCCTTCGGCTTAAAAATACCCATTTTTATGCTTCGGGGGGCTTCGCCCCCTTCAATAAACCCCGAATAAAATCAATAGTTTCCTAAAATTTTCACAAGTTATTGATTATCAATTACTTAACACTATTTATTAAACAAAGCACTTAATTTTTGCCTTGTCTTTTCAAAAAAAATTTCATAATTTACTATTTCACATAAAATTTTGTTCTTTGACCTTCAACATCAACAATATATGCTCCCGATTTTAAATTATTCTCAATCATTATCTCGTTAATGCCTTTTAATTTAACTTCAAAATCCCTTTCAAGGACTATTCTCCCTGAAAAATCAAAAATCCTTATTTTATAGTTTTTTATTTCATCTGCATAAAATCTAATTGTAAATTTTTGATTTTTATTGATTGGATTTGGATAAACTAAAATGTTAATTCTTTTTACAATTGGAAAATCTGAAATGTCATTATAATTTAGAAACGAGTAAAATAGGGGATTATTTGAGATTAATGACCAAAAGTAAATGTTATTTTTAATGTCAGAATAAGCAAAAACACTATCAGTTATTATTGGATAAACTTCATTAAATCCTTTTGAGTAGTTAAAAATGAATGAATTGAAAATGATGTTAGTATCTGAACTTAAAGCAAATGCAGTCTTTTCATTTATAAAACCCATTAAAGCACCATTAAAATCATACTTATAAATTCCATTTTTCGTAATTACCAAAATTCCATTTTGAAAATAGCTTAAAGCAATAGGAATACTTTTTAATTTGACTTGATTTAAAACATTTAAGTTTTTATCCAATATCCAAAGATAATTATTTGTAGCGGTGAAAATTCTATCTTTTAAGACAATAGGAATTATTTCAATTGGGTTTGGTAAAATTTCAAGGTCTTTTGATTTTAGAATATTTAGCTCTTTGTCAATAATATAAAAAGTTCCATCAATTCCTTGAATATAAATTGTGTCATTTCTAATTAAAGGACATGTTGAAATTGGAAAACTTAAATAAATGGATTTATAAATTGTTTGGTTTATTGGATTAAATAAAATAAGTTTTCCTTCATCAGTTCCCAGAAGAATATAATTTCCTATTTTTCTTAAACAACTTCTAATTGGGAAATTAAAATTTTTTGTAAAGTTGTTTGAAAATGGACTTGTAATTAAAAAACTATATAAATTGCCATCTGTTCCTGCTAAATAAACCTCATAAATTCCATTATTGTCAAAATCTTCAATAATTGGTGGATATTTAAATAAATATGGATAAAATGTAAAATCTCTAAATTGAATGAATGTTCTAACTAATGGCTGATTATAATAGCTCTGACCATTCTTTTTGAAAAGATAAAGTTCAGAATAAATCCTAACACTATTGGTATTTTTATCAATTGTATCAATATGAGCATCAAAAAGGGCAACAATTAAACTATCTTTTAAATTGAAAAATTGTCTTTGAAACTTATAGCTTTCATTCCCAAAGTAAATTTTTAATAATTTTTCATTTTTCACTTTAAAGCTCATAGTATTTGAAATGTTGGATATATCGTAAATTTCAAAACCTGTTAATTTATTTTCATTTGATTTTATTGAAGGATAAGTAAAATCATCAATTCTGTCTCTATTTCCCTTATAAAAAGGGTCATACTTTGAGCCTTTCCAACCTTCTGGATACTTTATAAAATATTGAAAATCAGGAACACCATCTGCTTCAATTAAGACAACACCCATTGGTCTATTACTTTGAAAATCTACAAGAAAACTATCTATAATATTTTTATCAACATGCCATATCAAAATTCCTTCACCAGGTAAAGCATAATCCCATTCTTCATCATATATACCAAGTATAAGTGAGCTATCAGTATTGTAAATAAAATTAACTTTTTTATCTTCAATTTTTTCCCTTTTTCTAAATTCAATTAGAAGATATTCTTTATTATCAAATTCAATTTTATAAAATTGTGGATAAAACGAAGATGGTAAAATATTAAAATTCTGCTCATTTTTAGAAGGTTGAATTTTTATCACTTCATTTGGCATAATAATTCTTTGACAAGAGGAGCAAATTAAATTTAAGATACTATCCATATAAAGTTTAGTATAAGCACCTGGTAATGTTGGCAAATAGCCTTCTGGAATGTTATCAACATCTCCACCATAACCACCAACTGCCATTAAATCAAAATATCCTGCTCCTGTTCCAAGTCCTGAATAATCATATAAATCATCAACAAAGAAAATTAAGTGATTTAGTTCATGAACAGCAGTTCCTTGAAGTCCTATATTTAAGCCATCTTGTCTTAATGTTTGAGGAAGTAATGTTGCATCATAAATTGTATCATTGCCATTATTTACAATAATGTAAGGTTCTCCAAGATAATAATCTAATGCCCCTGCGAAAATTGTAACTGCTGGTAAATCATAAGGTGTATCTCCATTTACATCGGTTTGATAAGCAGAACCTGCATAAAATATGGCAATTCTTCTAAATATAAGCTCACCGGGCTGTGGATTACAATAAGCTAAATTCGTATTTGAAAATATACCTATTTGATCAGCACTTCTAATAGCATCTCTGAAAAATGATGTTATACCTTGTGCAAAAAATCCTAAATCTCCATAATATCTAATTTTATGAGGAACTTTAACAATTGGAGAAACTGAATATTTAAATTTTATTCTATGATAAGTTGCAGAAAGAAAGTAATTTTTTGAAAATTCTAAAATTGAAGCAAAATATAAGCTATCATAAGGTGGCTTATAATCAAAAGTTCCTTTAATACCATAACTTGTTGTATCAAATGTTCCATCACCAGTAGTTAGTGGGTCATCAGGAATTTCCTTTTCAAATTCTACTCTTAATGCTAATATACAAATTGTTAATGTATCAGTTTGAAATGTGCTAAATTTATTTTTATAAAATTTAAGTTGGTTTATCCTTTTATTAAAAAACGATATTTGCTTTTCAACATAAGAAAATTTTTCAAATAGCTTCTTATTTAATTCAAAACTGCTATTTAAAAGAATTAAAATCATCCACTAATAAATCTATTTAAGACACTATTAACGAAATCAACAATAACAGAAGGATAAATCCCAATAAAAATTACTAAAACTAAGGATAAAGCTGTTATAAGTAGTGGGAAATGACCGAAAGCTACTTCTTTTTCACCATCTGAAAACACATAATAAACAACCCTTAAATAATAATAATAAGAAATTATTCCATTTAAAAATAGCCAAATAGCAAGACCAATATCACCAGCATTAACAATAGCATAAGCAATATAGAATTTAGCAAAAAAGCCAGCAAGTGGAGGAACACCAGCCAAGGATAGCAAAAAGATAGCAAAACTAATTGCTAAAAATGGACTTTTCTTATATAAACCTTTTAAATTCTCTATTTTTGTATCATTTTCAGCTACCATTTGAACTATTGAGAATGCTCCAAATGTCATTATTGTATAAATAAATAAAAATAATATAATTGATTTAAAACCTTCAATTCCTCCTACATAAATTGCTGTTAGGGCATAACCAGCATTAGCAATAGTAGAAAATGCCAATAATTTTTTAATACTATTTTCTCTAATAGCAGCTAAATTGCCAACAATCATCGTAAAAACACTAATCCATAAAATTAAATCTTCCCAAAGTTTTGGATACGCACTAAAAACACCTTGAAATAATTTTAATACAATTGCGAAAGCAGCAGCTTTTGATATTGTTGAAATATAACCTGCAGTTGGTGAAGGTGAGCCTTCAAAAACATCAGGTGTCCAAAAGTGGAAAGGAACAGCTGATAATTTAAATCCAAGACCTACAATTATAAAAGCAATTCCAAGAACTGACAAGAAATCTTTTGATTTAAGTAATCCAAAGAAACTTCTAAAAGCATAATTTTGAAATAAATTTTCAAATGATAAACTGCCACTTACAAAATATAAAAATGCTATCCCTATTATTAAAAATGAACTTGAAAATGCTCCAATAAAAAAGTACTTAGTTGCTGCTTCATAAGAGAATAAATTTCTTTTATATCCTACAAGAGCATATAATGAAAATGATAAAATTTCAAGTGATAAAATAAAAACTGCCCAATTTTCGCTTTTTGGTAAAAGCATTGAGCCAAGGAGGGCAGAAAATATGAGAAAATAATAATCACCACCAGATTTGTTTTTATAGTAATCATAAGATAGCATTACAAAGAAAATTGTTCCAATTAAGAAAATTAAATCAAATAATCTTTCAATTGGTCCAAACCTTAAACTTTCAATTATGTATTTTGCATACTCATAATTTTGAGCAGTTTTAAGTAATTCTTGAAAAAATTCTTTATTCATTTTAAGTAATTGCTCAAAAGTAAAATATGTTGAAACTATTAAAAAAATTAAGGAAATTAAGAAAGATATTAAACCTCTCCTTGGAAAAATTATTTCCACAATTAAAAGCAATAGAAGACCAATAGAAATAACGATTTCAGGAGCAAAAAAGTAAAAGATGCTCATTTTTCACCTCCTTTTTTTATGACATTTATAATATTTTCAGATGGCTTTTGTAAGAACTTAAAAATAAAATTTGGATATATACCTATTGAGAAAATAAGGATAATTAGAGGTGTTAAAATAAACCATTCCCTTATATCTAAATCCCTCATTCTTGGAAATTTAACTTCAAGAAATGATATTTTCTGAAATGCTGGCAACATATAAATAACAGAAACAATTACCCCTAAAACAGCAAATATAGCCCAAGAAAAGTTTTTCAAACTTGCCCCAAGAAGAATAAGAAATTCTCCAATAAATCCATTTGTTCCAGGAAGACCAACTGATGATAACATAAATAAACCAAAGAAAACTATTAAAACAGGCACAGATTTGGCAAGACCACCAAGTTCAGATATACTATTCGTTTTAAACCTTTCATATAACATACCTGAAATTAAAAATAAGGCAGATATTATTATTCCATGATTTAAAATTTGGATACTTGCTCCATTTATTCCATAGCTATTTAATGAAAATATTCCAAGCGTTATAAAACCCATATGTGAAAATGATGAAAAAGCAATAAGTCTTTTAAAATTATCTTGAACATAAGCCATAAATCCACCATAAATAATTGAAATTATTGATAAAATAGCAAATATATAAGCATATTCAATTGAATAACTTGGAAATAAAGGAATTAAAAATCTTAAAAATCCATAACTTCCAATTTTTGCCATAATGCCTGCAATAATTAAAGCAACACTACTTGGAGCATTTGTATAAGCATCAGGGAGCCACGCGTGAAATGGAAAAATTGGCGTCTTAACAGCAAAAGCAATAGCAAAAGAAATAAAAATTAATAAACCTAAATTATCTTTTAATAATGGAATTTGCTCTAATAAATCTAAATAATCCAATGTTCTGAATTGTAAGTAAATTATTGCTATTGATACAATAAGAAGGACTGATGCTAATGCGGTATATAGTAAAAACTTAAAACTTGCCTTAACTCTATCATTATCCCCCCAAATTAGAATTAAAAAATAGGCAGGAATTAAGGAAAATTCATAAAAAATAAAAAATAAAAATAAATTTAATGAAGAAAAAACACCAACAAGCGTTCCTGTTAAAATTAAATACCAAAAAGCAAATTCATTTTCTCTTGTTTTTATTAAGTTAATTGAGGATAAAAGACCTAACAAAGATAAAAAAGTTGTTAAAATAATTATTAAATAACTCAAACCATCAACACCAACATAGTAATTTATATTTAAACCTTCTATCCACTTATGTTTTTCAATAAATTGAAAATTTTTTGAAAAATCAAAATTAGAAAGAGGCAGAAGGCTTAACAAGAATTCAAATAGTAAAATAACAAAAGACCAAATCCAAACGAAATTCCTGTTTTTAATAGATAGTAAAAGCACTGATGAGAGAATTGGGAAAAAGATAAGGATGCTTAAAATCCCGTTCATTTTTTTCCTCCTTTTGAAAAGTCCAAAATTTTATAGCTTAAAATTTTCAAACTATGAAAATTTACTTAGTTCGTCATGGTCAAACGGATTATAACTTAAATGACTTAATTCAAGGATGGGTTGATATTGAATTAAATGAAAATGGAATAAAGCAATCTATGGAATTAGGAGAGAAACTCAAAGATATAAAATTTGATGTTATTTATTCATCTGATTTAAAAAGAGCTATTCAAACTTCTGAAATTATAAACAAAATAAATAAATTCAAAAGTTCAATTATTTTAGATAGTCGTTTAAGAGAGCAAAATATGGGTGATTGGGAAGGAAAAAAATCTTCAATTATTATTAATGAAAACAAAGAATTCTTCATCAAAGTAAGAGAAAATCCATTTTTGTATAATCCTCCAAATGGCGAAACATTTTTACAAGTTGTTAGTAGAGCAAAAGCATTCTTAGATGATTTGGAAGATAAGAATTATGAAAATATATTAATTGTTGGACATCAACTTATAAACGCTATTATATTTTTCATTTTGAATAATTTAGATTGGAAATTATTTTGGGATTATAAGCAAAAGAATGGAGAGGTTTGGATTTTAGATATGAAAACTAATAGAGCAATAACTAACGCCTGAATCTGTTAATTCCTCATAATAATTTTTATATTCAATAATTTGAGCCTTTTTAACATTTAATAATTTTAAAATTTCAAGAAAAACATAATTTGTAAATTGCCCATCAATTCTCGTTTTATTTTGAGAATTTATTAAAAACTCAAATGCTTTATCATTTTCTAATTCCAAGATATAATTAATATATTCCATATCAATATCTTTTGGCTCATAATACATTTCATCACCAAATTTCTTTCCAACATGACTTAAATCAATACTTGATATTAAGAATATCTCATCTTTATAGTTTCTAATAACTTCATATAATCTATAAGCAATTGTCTTTAAGTCTTCTTTATTATTAGCATACGCAACAATTGATGGAATTATTGAAAATTCTTCAAATAAACTATCAATAAATAAAATTGGAAATTCAACTGAATGCTCATTTTTATAAGCTAAAACATCAAAATGAATGTCATAACCAAATAAATTTTTAATTTTTTCTATAATTTCCTTATTTACATTTACAATCCTATCTGTAAAGTAATTTTTCGGGAATATTGAAAATGGTGTTAAATGAATAGAATGAGCAACACCAAATATTATGAAAATTTTTCTATTTGTCCTTTTAACTTTTGAATAAGTTTTTAAATAAGTATCCATAGCTATCCTTAAATCAATATGTGGAACAATTAAAGCAATTATATCATTTTCAAAGTTATCAGTTAAATTTTGTTTAATAAAATTCTTTACTTGGCTTATATTTTCAATCATTTCAATGGGCTTGTATTCCAAATCTAAAATTTTTTTCCTTTCTTCCTCAAACCTATTTACAAATCTATCATTATAGAATAAATAGTAGCTATCCATCTGATTTATAAAATTCAATATCTCACTATCAGAAAGCATTATGTTCGTTGCCTTAAAAAAATCTAATTTTACTTGGTCAATTGTTCTTGTTCCATCAAATAAGCTAATTAAATATAATGCTTCTTTTGTGAAAAATAAATCCTCAAAAAATCCAAAAGGGTCAATAACTCTATATCCATCTTCAAATTCCTCAACTTCAAAATATCTAATTCTTAGTTTTTCACTATTCCCAAAAGTTTTAGTAAAATCCATAGCATTGCTAATGTTAAGGTGATATTGAAAACCAAAATAACTAAAATTGTATAAAGTTTAAATTTTAGTCTTATTTCTACTAAAAAAAGTGTTCTTTTACTCGTTTGGTGAAATTTTTTTATCTTTTCATAAACATCCTTAATTCCATTCATAATTTCAATTAATTCTTTATAGTTCATATATCAAGCTCCTTAATACTTAAAGCGTACTTTTCAATAAATTCTTTTCTTGGTGATACATCAAGCCCCATACATACTGAAACCCATCTTTCAGCTTCTGCAGCATCTTCAATAGTAATTTTCTTTAAAACTCTTGTCTTTGGATTCATCGTTGTTTCCCAAAGTTGTTCAGGATTCATTTCACCAAGACCTTTATATCTTTGAATAATAACATTTTCAGAGCTTATTTCCTTTAAAATTTTACTTAGTTCCTCATCTGAATAAGCATATTTTATAATTTTTCCTTTTTGGATTCTATATAATGGGGGTTGAGCTATATAAACCATTCCTGCTTCAATAAGATTGTAAAAATATCTATAAAATAGAGTAAGTAATAATGTCCTAATGTGAGCACCATCTATATCAGCATCAGTCATAATGATAATTTTACCATATCTACACTCATTTGGATTGCAATTTTCTTTTATTCCGCAACCAAGAGCAGAAATGATTGTTTTTAATTCTTCATTATCTAATGCTTTATCTAAACCTTTCTTTTCAACATTTAAAATTTTTCCTTTTAATGGTAATATGGCTTGAAATTCTCTATTTCTTCCTTGCTTTGCTGAACCTCCTGCACTTTCACCTTCAACAATAAATAATTCAGCTCTTTCTCTTTCTTTCGTTATACAATCTGCTAACTTTCCTGGGAGGCTATCATTTTCAATAAAACTTTTTCTTCTAACAACTTCCTTAGCCTTTTTAGCAGCAAGTCTTGCTTTTTGATTTTCTAATGCTTTATTTATTATAATTTGAGCAATTTTAGGATTTTCTTCTAAAAATCTTGAAAATTTTTCATAAAAGTTTGTTTCTACAAAACTTCTAACATTATCATTCCCAAGTTTTATTTTTGTTTGTCCTTCAAATATAGGATTGGAAAGTTTTGCATGAATTATCGCAGTTAATCCTTCTCTAACATCTTCTCCTTGTAATGGCTCTTTTTTTATTAGGTTCATTTTTCTTCCTATATCATTTATTGCTTTTGTCAAAGCACTTTTAAATCCTGTTACATGTGTTCCTCCCTCTTTTGTATTAACAGTATTTACAAATGAAATTATAACTTCATCATAACCATCATTATAGGCAAGTGCTATTTCAACTTCCATAAATTCATCATTGTTATTTGTAAATTTTGTCCAAAATGTTGGTGTGATATGTTTCCTTGAAATATCAATATAATCAATAAAATCTACTATTCCTTTTGGATAATGAAAAACTTCTTTTTTATCCGTTCTTTCATCAATAAGCTCAATTTTTACACTTGGAACTAAAAAAGCAATTTCTCTTAAACGATTAGCAATATAATCATAATCAAATTCAAGTTTTGGATAATCTGTAAATATTTCTTTATCAGGTTTAAATCTAACAATAGTTCCCATTCCATTTGTACTTGAAACAACTTTTAAATCTTCAACTTTTTTTCCTCTTGAAAATTTTATTTTATACAATTTTCCATTTCTCTTTACAAAAACTTCCGTCCATTCCGATAAGGCATTAACTACGCTTGCTCCTACGCCATGAAGACCTCCTGAAATTTTATATATATTCCTTTCAAACTTACCACCTGCGTGAAGCTCCATAAATACAACTTCAACCGCTGGTGTTCCTGTTTCTGGATGAATATCAATTGGTATTCCTCTTCCATTATCTTCAACTGAAATGCTATTATCCTTATGAATTACTACTTTTACATAATTTGCAAATCCTGCAAGAACTTCATCAATGGCATTATCTATTATTTCAAATGCTAAATGATGAAATCCCTTCTTACCAACATCTCCAATGTACATCGCTGGTCTTTTTCTAACACCTTCAAGTCCCTTCAATCGTTTTATACTTTCAGCAGTATATTCAAACATTTGCATATATTAAAAGTTTAAAGGACATAGAAATAATAATTTGTTTTGTCCTCAGGGGGCTTTGCCCCCTTAAAATAAATAATTTCCTAAAATTTTAAAGGGCTTTAACTTTTTAAATATGGATTGTCCAATAATTCTAAAACTATTTATTTTTCTATATTTTGCCCACCCACCCTAAAAATAAGCCTTCGGCTTAAAAATGCCCATTTTTATGCCTTGGGGGGCTTCGCCCCCCTTGAATCTCCCCCAAAAATCTATAATTTCCTGAAATTTTCATAAGTTATTGATTATCAAGAACTTAACATCATTTACTAGACAAAGCATTTTAAATACAATTTTTTCTCTATAATATATTCATAAACACCACAAGGAACAAGGAATCTAAACTCTTTATTTTCTCTAATCCTTTCCCTAATTTCTGATGATGAAATTTCAATAAGTCTGTTATTTAAAATTTGAACTTTATTTATTAAATCTTTTGGATAATTGTAATTTTTTGAAGGTCTTTGAACAACAACAACATTAACCATATTAATAATTTCTTCATAATTATACCAATTTTTGAAGTTTTCAAATTGGTCTGAACCTATGACAAAATACAAATCATTATAACCCATTCTTAAAATCTCTTTTAGCACTAAAAAACTATAACTTTTTTCTAAATTCATTTTTCTTTCAATATCCCAAACTTCAAACTTCCTATATTTATTGATAGCTATTTTTATCATATTAAATCTATCTTCAAAACTTGAATAAACAATTTTATGTGGTGGATTATGACTTAAAAGAAATACAACTTTTTCAACATTTAAAATCTCTAATAAGTCTTCTGCTATTATAAGGTGTCCAATATGAATTGGGTCAAATCTACCTCCTATCAGAGCGATAGCCATACTTATCTCGTTTTTCAAGTGCAATTTTTTTTATCCAAGAAGAAAAATTATCATTTTTAAGTATTAAGTCGGTTAAACTCAAAATTTTTTCCTTCTCATTTAAAACTTCATATATTTCAAGCAATCTATATGCTACTGAATCAGGTTGAATATCAATATAATTATTCAAATAGTATTCAAGATAAATTGCTTCTGCTTTTGGTTTTTCTATATTTCTATAAACATTAGCAGAGATTAGGATTTTTTGAGCAAATTTTTTTCTAATTAGTAGCATAATACTATCAGCTGATTGATTGTAATTTGGATATAGATTTTTAACTCTATTTAAAATTTCAATTGCTTTGTTAAGCTGTGATATATCTTTATGTGGATTTGGTGATAATTTATAATAAATTTTGGCAAGTAAAATTAGTCCATCTGGATAAAATTCACTATATTTGAAATTATTTACAAAGAATTCAGCTTCAATTTTCGCAAGTTCATAATTTTTCTTTTCGTAATATAAAAGTGCTAAATAAAATTGTGCTTTATCTGTCCATTCATTAGGAGGAAATGAATATATAATTCTTTTTAAAACTTTTTCAGTTTGTTTGTAATTTTTATTTTTAAATTCATTTATAGCAATTTCATATAATGTTTTAGGGTCATTTGGCAAATCAAATAAGAGGAAAATTATCAATAGTTGAAAGTTTAAAGGTTGGAATGCGAAGACTTTAATGTGTGCTTTAAAATTTCAAACTGAAACAAAATGTGAAAAAGGAGGTGTATAATATGTTAGAATTGGAAAAAGTAAGGATAGAGGGAATATGGAAAAGCAGTACTAAGAACTTTATTCCTTTAACTTATTTAGATTTTCCTGTTGAGCTTATCTCGGATGATGGTAGTGTTTATTTATTATGGATAAAAGATTTGGAGAACAAGGAAATTTGGTATGTTGTTTTTACCGATTCAAAAGAAATTCTAAAATACTTGAAAGGTGAAATATCTGCGAGAGATTTAATTGAAAGAGGCAAGGTTTATGTTGGAGAAAGAAATTACGAGAATTATTATGAAGTCAAGAATTTAATAAATCTTGAATTTGCTATTAAAAAAGGTTTGGTTAATAGCCTGCCAACTTTTGATGCTAAAATAAAATTAGATGAAGATTTTTATAAAGAAATAGAGATTCTAATTTATCAAAATTTGAAGAAACAGCAAGTTGAAAATGATTTGAAAAATATTGAAAAATTTAATGTAAATTCACTTCATTTAAGGCCCAAATTTATTTATTTAGCAACTTAATGGGCAGAGAATCAGTAGAAAAACTTAAAATTTTTGTTGATAGTATAAAAAAACAATTAATCTATCTTGTTAAATTAAGCTTTGTAGCGAAAGACGAAATCATTTCTATATCAATGGATGAGATTAGCTTAAATCATGATTTTAAAATTGAAATTAGTGGTGTTAAAGAGACCAAAATTGATAATAGGAATTTCATAATTGTTTCCTTGGATTACAACTTTGTAGAGAAAATTTTTTGGACAAAAAGAAAAAAACAGCTATTGAGAATGCATATACTTTATAAACTAAATCTTTTCTTAGAGTTAAATAATAAATCAGAAAGTTTAGTTAATGATAAAGAAACAATACTAAATTATGCTAATAGTAGTGGTTTGTTGACTGTGTTTCCTTACATAAGGTACTTAGCAGATCACATCCATAAGGAGTTAAGATTAGGATTAGAACCTTATCCTCCTATGAAAATAAAATTAGATGTGTAATGGCAAAATTTATTATTACAAGAAATTTATAAGTCAAATAAAAGATAAAAAGGTTAAGGAATTAGTTCAAAAAATTGAAAAAAATTGTCCAGAAATTATACTAAAAAATTTTGAGGAAATAAAAGAAAAAAAAGAAATTTATCGCTTTGTAAGGAGTAATTTTGATAAGTATCCGTATTTTTTATATAAACCTGACATATTTAAGAAAAGAGCATCAAATCAAATTTCTGTTTGTCAGATGTGCGGCCTTTCTGTTTTTTTAGATTTAGAGGACTTAGTCAGAACTATTAAAAGTAAATTTCCTGATGCTAATCCGATTATTGTTAAAGGGAAGTTTGAAATTAATTGTGGAAAACTTTATAAGACTGACAAGGCGGGAGGAACTCATTGTTCATTTTTCCCTTACGAAAATTTTGAGCATGATATATTTTTTGAAAAAATCAATCTAGAACTTTTTTAATTTCTTCATTTAAATAAGGTAAAACTTCGGTTATTAAACTTGGTCCATAATGTGCTATATAATCACCAGGCGTGATAATAATTCTTTTTTCTCTAACAGCTTTTAAGTTTC
>Ga0079997_107130_pt1 | contig 32570 bp, 26 predicted proteins | sample PerSpoCPS_CMetaG_FD_69200 | JGI IMG/M metagenome (GOLD analysis project Ga0079997, IMG submission 69200) | Archaeal communities from Yellowstone National Park, Wyoming, USA - Perpetual Spouter C (PS_C) MetaG (SPADES assembly) (version 2) | ecosystem: Environmental > Aquatic > Thermal springs >... | reverse complement strand
GAGTTATTCGACGGGAGCGCCAGGGCGAAGCTCAGAGCGAGCGCGACAACGGCGAACTGTATTTTGGTTCTCATAGTCTGTCACGCTATTGTAGGATTTCTATGAGAGGAGCTGCAAGGGCGGGTGTCCGCTGGGAAGGTCACGGCGGTCCCCTGCTAGATGGCCATGCGGCGATAGTATCTCTATAATTATCACGAGGTGATCCCGATGACCGTAGAGGCTTTGAAGCGCAAGTACAAGGACGAGTGGGTTCTTGCGGAAGTCCTAGAGACCGATGAGCAAGGAAATCCAACGCGAGTTCGTTTGATTGCGCATAGCAAGAACCGAGACGATACCTACCGAGCCATGCGAAAGCATCGTGCGAAGCATCTATATCATTTCTATACGGGTGAGATTCCTAAGGAGGGCTATGCCGCTGCCTTCGCTAGTGACAGTGCCGTTTGATCCAAGTAGACCGATCATCGTGCTGGACGTGCACCTTCAGGGAACAACCCGCAAGTTAGTTTCATTAGCCCTCGACACCGGAGCGACATATGCGATAATCCCCTGGGATGTGGCGGAATCTTTAGGTTATCGTCCGGAGCGATCTCGCGAGCGCATCGAGATAGTCACGGCCAGCGGTGTGGAACGAGCTCCGCTCATCACGCTGGAGTCGGTGCGCGTGGCTGGTCTGGAAGCGCGGCGCGTCAAGGCGCTCGTTCACGATCTGCCACCGCGGAGCTTCGTGGACGGTCTATTGGGGCTGAGCTTTCTGAGAAATTTCAGATTCTGCCTGGACTTCCAGCGTGGGCTGCTCGAGCTGTATTCAAGATAAGAAGCCCTCTGCCCCCACGGAGCTTGGGAGCGGGGGCCTCCGAACGCACACGCTCGTGCGTCGCTCCTGCCAACCTCCCTGGGCGATCCCAAGATCACGACCGGGTGATAGTACACCCGGTGGTGTCGGTCACGTTGATCAGATATGTCCCTTTGGTCTTGGGGTCAGTGACTGTTTGTGTCGTGGTGTTCTTAGCAGTGCCTGTGGTTTCAGGAATCGGGGTGCGCAAGGGGAAGCCCCTGAACTCGATCGTGACACCACGCTGGCATGGTATCACTTCTTCCCGCCCTGCTGGGACATCCCCAGGGAAGATGCGAATCCTGATATCACTTGCAGTACCGGCTATGATGATGGTATCAAGCCCCGTTCCAGGTTCAACGAGAGTATAGCCGGAGGTACTGATAGTATCATCCCCACTACCACCTCTGATGATCTGGGGATTAGTACTACTTCCACCGCCTTGGTCGTAAATAGTATCATTCCCGGCTCCGCCATCAATGAAGTCAGTGCCGGTGCCGGTGTTGATCGTATCATCACCATATCCGCCAAGGACACGATTTCTCCCATTCCCAGTAGTTATCAAATCATTACCAAGGCCGCCATCAATGGAGTTGTTACCATCGCCTACGGTAATAGTGTCGTCCCCTAGGCCGCCATAGACAACGTTATTGCCTTTGCCCGCACCAATCGTGTCATCACCATCATCCCCGTAGATTGTGTCGTGGCCATCGCCGCTCGTAATGGTATCGTTCCCCGAACCTCCCCAAATACGGTCATTACCACCCGATGTAGTACTTGCATCAATCGTATCATCACCACTATCGCCGTAGATCGTGTCGTTGCCGGTGCCACCATAGATCGTGTCCCATCCCCCTCCGCCCCGCATGACATCATTCCCCCCACGCTGGTTATCTTGGCATTTGTTAGGGGGCGGGTTAGTAGATGGTGGGTTAATAAAGTCGTCCCCATCATACCCATAGAAGATATCGCTCCCTGATGTGCCACACAATCGATCGCTTCCTGCTGTCCCCTGAATAACTGCTGCCCACGCCATAAAGACCACAGCTCCGATCAGCATCATCGCCAAAGATAGCCACAGCGCACGTCTTCCTAGAAGATTCATGGACAAACCTCCTTCAGCAACTCGCCTTGAGAACTGAGCAGCCGATCGCTCATGGCCCTATTATACGGGACAAAGGCACCCCCCGTCAGTGACGCGCATCACTTATTAAAAAACCTCGCAAGCCAGAATCACGGAGCCCACAGAAAAGAGCCACGGAACGAGCCGTCTTCCGTGCCTTCCGTGGGTGTTTCCGTGCTTTCCGTGATTCTACTTCACAACGAGCTTGCGCACCTCGCTGCGCCAGACTGAGCCGTCTCGCCCGTAGAGCGTTACGACATACAGATAGACGCCCCGAGCCAAGCGCTGCCCGCGCGCGTCATGCCCTGTGTAGAGCAGCTCGCTCCCTGCAGAAGTCGCCGTAGCTACCATGCGCCCCGCTAAGTCATAGACGCGCAATTCTATCTCGCGAGTCGGGTGGAGAGCGAAGACCTGAAGTGCCCCAGAACGATCGAGGCGCGTTTCGATCAGCGGGCGCGGCAGCTCCTCACGCCCAGGAGCAGAGAAGACGCCCTCCGAGGAACGACTCCGAGGTGGATCCGTGCGCACCTCTAAATTATCGAGCCACCATCCCACCGGAGGAGCCGCGGAACTCCGCCGCGTGCCCCGGCTCTGACGCACGAAAAACTCTAGATACATCTCCGAAACTCCGTTGGGAACGCGCAAGCGCCGATCCACCGTCATCCACCCGCGCGTGGCGCTGCGCCGATAGACCAGACGCTTGAGATCGCCGTTGAAGTGCGCCCAGATCTCCGCACGATCCCCTCGCTGCAACTTGATCAGCGTCGCAAACGCGATGCGAATGTACGTCGTCCCCGGCGGAATGCTGATCGTAGGCGAGAACAGCGAGCCCGCCGTGTTGTACTGACAATCACTCGTCCCGTGGTACCAGACGCTCCCGCTGGCCGGCGCACCCGCTGCCGATTGGCACGCCGTGGCGCTCTGAAGCGTCCACGGGACGTTCACGATCCAGCCGTCCTCCGGCCCGTCAAACGCATCGGCGAAGAGCAGAAGATTGTCATTGTTCACGGCTCCTACACGAGCCCGCGCGGCGACGGTAGAGCCGCTAAGACCGATCTGCGTGAGCTCCACGCCGCTGGGGAAGCCGTTGCGCAAGTTACTGCTGGGGGTTGTATCTTTGCCAAAAGTCCGGTTGTTCGTCGCGCCGGGGAAGGGATCGCCGACGTCGCCCTTGTTGCACTGGGGCTGGCCACGACACTTCAAGTTATTCTGCCCGTCGGCTTCTAACAGATCAACCAAGCGGCGGCTCTCGTCGTCATTGTCCACTTGGCTTTCGTCTATGTACCAGATGAGCAGGCCCTCTCCTGGCAAGGCCGCGTCATAGCCCATCTTCTGACGGTACTCTAGCAAAAAGTACTCCCCCACAGCGGGGGAATCCCCCCAGTTCCACTCGATGCCGTTGGGATTGGCGAGCAGCTGCCAGGCGTCGGGGGCTTGCTCGATGGGCGCGAGCGCCAGCTGGCGCTCACCCGCAGTCATCACGTGTGGAGTGAGCCAACCGAAGAACGCCTTCACCCAGGCCGACGGATGCGCCGGGGTGTCCCCGGGGAGGTCGGTCGTATTCCACGCCCCGTGAGCCATCACGTCCCAATTGCCGATGCCATACGAGGAGCCATCGCTGTCGTAAAGATCAGGGGCGCTGCGGCCCAGATCGTGCCCGAACTCGTGGACGAGCACGCCGATCGTCGCCGGATGGCCGGGGGTATCGTTCGCCTGGCAGTGCCACTCCCCAAGCTCGATATACCCTCCCCTACGCATGGGATCGCCGATCTTGACCCCATCGAAAGTGGGCACGGTGAGCAAGAAGCTCGTCTGGTGCCCCCACACGCTGGGGCTGCAGCTCGTCTCCCCGCCATACGACGTGTCGTACCCGGCCGCGACTATGAGAATATGCAGCTCATCGGTCGAGATGGCCCCGTCGGCGTTCTTATCGAAGCTGGCAAAGTCCACAAACTCGTCGGCCGCGGTGAGAGCCGCTTGAGCCAAGCTCTCGGTGGCCGAGCCCAGATCGCCCCGCATATCGGGATGATCTTGTGGGAGCGTCAGCCAGCCCACGATGCCGTCATCGGGTGTTCCGTGGGATTCTGCAGCGGGCACGAGGACAAGCTGCCCATACGAGACTTCACGATAGTAGTCAGCGACGCTGCGGGTTTCGCCGAAGATCTTCTCCCTCCAATCCTCCGGGGTAGTGCCGACGGGGCCTTGATTTTGAAAGGCGACCAAGATGACCAAGACGGGCTGAGAGCCCACGGCTGCCGGGCCCGCGGCGGCGCTTAGGCGGGGTGCGGAGCGTGCCCGCTGGCGCTCCTGGGCTTGGGGGCTGCGTCCCAGGGCTTGGAGGGCCTGGAGCGGGGGGCTATCGCGCCCCACGACGCGCCCGGTGGGCTCCAGCCGCCCGTCCCGCGGCCGGGCGTAGACCCACTGCCCCGTCAATCTATCTTGCGTGATGAGATGCCCCTGGAGCGTGCGCAGCCCGTTGGCCCACTCATCCCCAAAGGGAATAGCGATAAAAGTCGTGCCGTCGGGCTGGCGCAGCGTGACTTCGCGAGGGTAGACGGGGGCAGCCCTCGCGCTCAGCGACACCACCGACATCACCACCAAAATCACTAGTGCTTGCCTCATCGGAGAACCACCGCCTTGTGGAGCCACTGGCGTCGCGGCGCGCCATCGGCGTCGAGCGCCACCACGACAATTAAGTAAACGCCGTTAGGTAGCCCAAAACGATCCAGCGCCAAACTCCCGTCAGCGTTGGAGAGAGCACCCATGAGCCGCCCATTGAGATCGAAGACTCGGAGCTGTGCCACACGCGTCGTCGCCCCTGAAGCCGGCGCAGAGGCTGATGGTGGCAGCGGAACGCGGTCGCACGAACGGCGCGGCAGGAAGGGTTGAACGAGGTTGCAGGCAAACCTCCAATTCCCCTGCATGCCGTCGCTTGCTGGGTCGGATAGCCCGAAGCGGTCATCCAAAAAGTTGGAGTCGCCGCAAACGACCACCTGGCCACGGCCTGGGCGAGGCTTGCCTACCGCACAGACGGGCTCCCCGACCAAGCGCATAGGTTGCCCACCGCACCGGCCACCCTGAATCCTCACCAGCGCTGTAGCCGTCCCAAAGACCTCCAGCGTCGCCGTTCGGGAAGGATCTAATCCCCCGGCCTCTCTCACCCCGCGCGTGAGGGGATGCTCCGCAATGTCCCTCAATGGCTCGCAGGTATCATTGTCCCAGTCCGCGTTGGAGTTGTCCTTGAGTCGAATTCCGACGCCTAGATCAGCGAGCAGCACGTTGATCGCCGTCTGGTCCTGGATGAATTCCTTGTACTCTCCTAACACTAAGAGATACTGGCCCCGCCTCAGCCACCTCCGGAGTGCGCGCACCTGGTCTGAGCTGAACGTCTCCTTAGGCACTAGAAGAATGATCAATCTATAGCTGCTCAGATTATCCGGCCAGCTGGTTGCAGTATCCACAAGCAAGCCCAGCGTCTCATAGAAACTCTGTAGCTTGGTGTAATCAGCAGGGGGTTTCAAGGCTCCGTGGCCAGCGTAGAGCAAGACCCCAGGAGGCCGTCGCGCAGGCGCCACCCCCTGGGCTAGCGCCTCCAGGTTGCTGACGGATAAGACCGCCAAAGCGACGCTCAGCCCCCAGAGCCATTGAAGATTCATAAGTCCGCCAAGGGGAAAAGGGGCCACCAGGGCCCTGGACAGCCAGCTGAGGCTCAGCTGCCAGGGCCCTGTTGGGTTTATTCATCGGAGCACGATGACCTTGCGCACCTCGCGCACGAGGGTGCGCCCGTCCGCGTCGAGCGACTCCACGACCGCTAGATAGACGCCGTTGGCCAGCTCGCGCTGCACCAAGTCGAGCGCCACCTGAGCGCCCGTGGCCTTCTGCTCTAGGAGCAACCGCCCGGCGAAGTCGTAGACCGCCACGCGCACGCCGGCAGCTCCCGCCTGCCCGGAGAGCACGGTGAGCAGGCGCGGCGCGCTGGCCGGATCTAAGCCGATCGTCCCCTTACTGCCGCACTGCGACTTGAGGGCCGAGCGGCCTTTCTGGACGCGCAGCAAGCTGGAGCGCAGCCGGTTGTAGTCGGCGCGGGTGATCTTGCCGCAGGGGCGGGCCACGTCGGAGACCTGGAACTTCGAGTCACTGGGGTCTGTCAGCCACGAGGCCCGGTTGCGCAGCGCATTGAGCAGCTCGTTGAGATCGGCCTGATCGAAGCTATTGTTGCCGTCGACGTCGCCGAGCTTTGCACCGCCACCGCCTCCGCTGCCTCCATCAGCAACGCAAGCAGCGAGCAGTTGCGACACCGTGGTGTACGTATGCACCCGCGTGCTGCTCACCTGCACGACGCCCGTGCTGGGGCCGACGTCAATATCCGGGGTCGGACCGACGGTCATGAGCGTCCACAGGCCCTCGGCCTTCAGGGTGCCAGTGCCGTCGTGCTCGATGTCCACAGCCGTGCCGATTTGCTCGTAGATGTTGCTCAGGCGCGTGCCGCCCTGGCCGTCAAAGTCATCAATCTGGTGGTTTGCACCAGAGCCAGCAGTGACATGCAAGCCTCTATCCGTATTATTGGTGATGACATTACAGGCCTCACCGGACGTCCCGTTGCCGTCGAGATCGGCTGCAGCCGTAGAGCCCACAGTTCCGCTGCTCTCCTCAAGCACTACCGAGCCGCCGCCTATCTGGATGCCCTTCGCATTCCCAGTGAAGGCCGCCCCCAGCGTGGAGGAGTTTTCAAAGTCCGGATCGCCGAAGGTGTTCCGCCACGCGCGGTTGGGGCTTGCGGGCGTCCCACCGGCGTTGTCCCAACCGTTGTCTTGGTCACCTGCAGTAAGACCACTAGGGAGTGCTGTCAGCGCTGGCGCGCTGCTAGGATGCCCTGGCGGTGTGCAAGTCGTCGTTGATAACGTTGCCAAGTTGCCCGCGACGTTGTTAGACAGATGGTTGTCGTCGCTCCCGCTAGGCGTATCGAACCCGTTTTTCCTGTTGTTTATCGCCGAGACCCGGCGGATGCGGTTGCTATCACCGCCGCCAGTGCCCATACGGACGCCGTTATCGCCATTGCACCAAGCGAAGTGCACCGGCGATCCGCCAATGGTAGGCGTTCCCGACACGGTCGCAGGCAGGAAGACATTATTACCACCGATTTCAAAGCCATCTCCCGTATTGGCCAGCGCGCGGTTGCCGCCACGAGCGCAAGTGGCGCTCCCGAAGGTGCCGCTGTTGGTGAAGGTGTTGTTGTCATCAACATTGAAGCCGTCCCCGCCGTTCTGGCTGGCAACGTTGCCGCAGAGGAAGCCCACCGTAACGCCGAGGAAGCCGTCTCCGCCATTGTTATGAGCGTCGTTGTCCACGACGTCACCAAAGGGGAGCTCGAAGCCGCTGTTAGTATTGTTGATCGCGTCGTTATTGAAGACGGCATCGCGCTTGGTGCAACCGAAGCCCTCACCATCGCCGTCAACATTACTCATGTCGAAGCCATCATCGCCGTTATTCACGGCTCTTTGCGCCCCTTGGCTCGAGCCCTGGACGAAGATGCGCTCGTCTTGGCAGACGAAGCCGTCGTCAGCAGCGCCGAGGAGGGCAGCCTGCGTAGCGCTCCCGGCATTGCCGACGATGTTGTCGTAGAGGCTGTCGCCATCGGGCGTGACCGAGGTGAGCTTGAACGGCCCCAGCACCGCGATCCCGTCACCGCCAACAGCTGGTACAGCTGGTGCTGAAACTTTAAGGCTGCCGATGATGTTCCCCCAGACGGCGGTGCCGTTAGCGCCCGGATCGAGCCGGATGCCATCGGTGGTTACAGCCGGATTAGAGGCACCTAACCGTGTGAGGATCACGTTGCCGCGGATGCAGATGTGGCTCCCCTCGCTGCGGATGCCAAAAGACCAGGTACCAGTGCCTGCTGTGCTGGTGATGAGGTTTCCGTCATCAGCGCCTGGGCCATTGCCGACGACCGGGCCAAACGGGGCTGTCGTCGCGAACCCGGCGTTCGCCGAGCTGGAGCCGATGACTGTGTGGTTCGAGCCCGCTGTGGCTCCGGTGCACTGCTCGAATGGCGGCTGGTCCTCAAGAGCCCCGACATTGGGATCGTCCACACCGACGACGTTCTCTTCCAGCCAGATCGCCGGGCCAGATGCGCCAGCTTGGGCGTCGAAAGTATTGGCGCGGATGCGCGTGCCCACGGTGTCCTCCAGCACCCCGTCCCCGTCGGTATCGTCGCGGGCCTGGTCGCCGTCGATGTCGCGATCGGCTCGGACCAAAACTCCGGCAGTGATGCACCGGCCGCTGAGGCCACCGATGGTGTTCAGCTCGATGACCGTTTTATTCGCGCCGGGCAGGACGGTGATAGCTGTAGCCGATATCCCTGCGCAGTCGAACGTCGGGTCGGTGATGCGGACGTTAGTCGGGTTGCCCGTCGCATTGAACGGGGCAAGCCGATAATCAACGCCCAACGAGGACGGGAAGAGTGCCATTTGCGCTCCCGTCGCGCCGACCTCGAAGATCGCTGCCGTCAAGCCAGCTCCGGCGGTCAGCGTGGCGCGTGTGGGCGGCGTAGTCGTGCTGTCAATGATCCCTCCGTAGATCGTGATGTTGGGGATCGTGATGTTGATCGCTGTGTTGAAAATAGAAGCTGAAGGACTCTGGTGTAGGCCGGTGTCACCGAAATTAGTGCTAACACCAACCAGCAAGTTTGCTGCGATACAGACGAAATCGCCGGGATGTGCAGTCGCGAACTCCGGGTCATCGTCCACAGCCAATTCTTCCGGGTCTCCGACAGCCTCAGCCAGTTGGTCCGGTGAATTCACTACAATGAGCCTCGCTCCGGGCGCTGTGGGCAGCTTATCGCAGATTTCGCCGGCCAGCGCCGCTCCCGCCCACCCGAACACCAGGAGCACCGTAAGAACGATGATCGCTCGTGTGTTCATACCTCCTCCTTTTAGTTTAGGTTTTAGCTAGATGTCCGTGGGGCATTACACACACCTGGCCTGCCCACCCCACCAAGGAGACTAGGCTCGATGGAGTACGGTCTCACCTCCTTCGATGGAAGGCTCCTGCCTCCAGAGTTTTTGAGTACGCTGACCCATATAACCCCTCGTGGTAAACAATAAGTATAGCGCGACAGCCCCCCGAAAGTCAAGGGACGGCTGCCGGCACCAACGCCCTTGATGATGAGTATCACGATGCGCACCCCTGAGGGCTTGCGCCCGCGTATCTCCCTCATTGCCCATAGGGATTCGCCAACCTCCCAGAGTACTCCTAGGGTATCATAGCATACCGTGGAGGCCCCTGTCAGTAATGTGCATTACCGTGGGGGAGAATCACGGAAGGCACGGAAAGAGCCGGCTCCCGTGCCTCCCGTGATTCCCCCTCACCCCTCTCTGCTGCTCCCCTCTCCCTCGGAGGGGAGAGGGGATGGGGGTGAGGGTGCATTCTGTGCTTTGATGCAAACCCAAAAGCCCCAGCGGAGGCATCACCTTGCACGCCCCACCACGCCGTGCTAGGCTAAAATGTGAGGTGACCTCCGTGGAGCTGAAGAGACCGAGATACATCATAGATCAGCACGGGCGTAAAACGGCGGTAGTGCTGGACATCAAAGAATACCAGAAGATGCTCGATTGGCTAGAAACCCTCGAAGACGCGCTCGATTTGGACGAGGCCGTGCGTCAGGCGCGCCGCTTCCGCGACTACCGCGAGATCCGACAGGAGCTTCAGAAGGCCGGCAGGCTGTGAGATATCGCGTCTTACTAGAGAGTCGGGCGGAGCGCGAATTGAAGGCCCTCCCACGAGAGATTCTCGCACGGGTTGATCTCAAGCTGCAAATGCTCGCAAGCAATCCTCGGCCACGGGGTGTGCGTAAACTCCACGGGCGGGAAGGCGAAGGCTACCGTGTGCGCGTGGGGGACTATCGCATTCTGTATCAGATAGACGATGCCAGTAAAATTGTGCGGATCTATCGCATTAAGCACCGACGGGAGGCGTATCGCCGTCGTTAACAACAAGAGAATCACGGAGCCCACGGAAAAGGGCCACGGAAGGCACGGAACGGCAGGCCCGCACGACCTCACACCAACTTCGCAAACGTCTCGCGATCAATCCCCATCTGGCGCAGAATCTCCGCAAAAGTCCCCGGCGGGACATCAAGCAGCTCCCACAGCTCCCACTCGTCGCGGCACGCGAGAATGCGCTCTACGTAGGGCTTGTGATGCGCGCGGTTGGGGCTGGCAGCCAAGAGCTCCTCCCGTGCACGATAGTCCTCGGCGTACTCGCGGATCATCTCGACCATCGCGTGCAGCGCAGCAGCAGGGGTATCCATCTCCGTGACCAAATCGAGCTCAGGGCACTTGGCCATGAAGCGCTGATCATCCCGGATAAGGAGCACTGTCAGGATGGGAGCTGGACACACGATTTGAGCCTGCTTGCTGGTGTTCCGCAGCCGTTGCGCTCTCATGGTTTTAGTCTACGCAAGAGGAGCAGCCTGTGCAAGCGGTCAAGCCTACGCGCCGCGTGCGACGCTTAGCTTCCGTGTTCTCCGTGGGTGTTTCCGTGCTTTCCGTGATGCAAACCAAAGCTCCCGAGGGGAAATGGGCTGGAGACATCAGGTCACGGGTGAGACTTGCACCTGGATACGGTATCCCAAGCGCGCGAGGAGCTGCTCACACTCTTCCCAGCTGAGACCAAATGCTTTGACGTCAGCCAGCCCCAAGCGCGCCAGAGACTCTCGCAGTACCTCCAGATCGCGCTCGTCCAGATCACCCTCCATCAACGCCCTCTCGGCCCAGTCTACCAGCTCGACCAATGCAAGGCGATGTTGGAGGTAGTCAATCACCTTCTGCGCGACCTCGTGGCGCGTGATCATGGCTCTTTCACCTTCCGATGCCCTGTATCTACTGGATATTTCTCATGGATCTCCACAAGCTCACCACGCTCGTTATAGATCTCTTGCCAGAAGCGTAGGGTGTTCTCGTCAGCATCCACCTCTTTGACATACCGAGCCTTCCACCCCAAGCGCCCCGTGACTTCGTACCAGTAGCGACGTCCACCATCAGGAAGCTCTTCCCAGTTTTCGAAGACTCGCTCGTTCCGCCGACGCTTCGCCTCAGGGGCGGCCATATTACCTTGCCTAGGACACCGTCTCTATGCTTATTGTATGAATTTTTTATGAGTCGGTCAATTCCTCGAATCACAGAGCCCACGGAACGAGCCGTCTTCCGTGCCTTCCGTAATGCAAAAATCCAAATCCCCGAGGGATCGCTCCCTCATTTGCTGGCTCACTGACCATGAGAGATAATATACACGCTATGCACAAGGTCACCATGATCGCGCGATGGACTCCACAGGGCTGGTGGGCTCGCGGTGTAGAAGAATCCATCTACACCCAAGGGGAGACCCTCGATGAGCTGTGGGCCAACATTCAAGAGGCCGTCGCCGTCCACTACGAGCACCAGCCTGTGGCCATCCAGGTAGTGATCGAGAGCCATGTCCCGCAAGCGGCCTCAACTACGCGGTGAGCAAATTGTTAGGCTGCTGGAGCGTTTAGGGTATCACCTCGTGGGCAAGAAGGGCGGGAGCCACCGTAAGCTGCGCAAGGTCATCTCTGGGAGGGAGCACAACATCACCGTGCCGGTGCACAAGGGCAAGACTCTGCATCCAGACTTGCGGGATGAGCTTCTGAAGGAGATCGCGGAGCGTCACGGATTGACGGTAGAAGACTTGCTCGATCTGATGTGATCCTCAACTGGCGAATCACGGAGGACACAGAAAGGGCCACGGAAGGCACGGAACGAGCTGTCTTCCGTGCCTTCCGTGGGTGTTTCCGTGCCTTCCGTGATTCAAAAGACCTCATCCAGAGGGATCTGCAGCCCCGCCAGCAACGGCGATCGCAGCACCTCGCCCGTGGTGTACAGCCCCGCCCGCTCATACCCCCGCTCCCCCAGCGTTAACACCTCAATCGTCTTCGCCTCAGGGTCAACAATCCAATACTCCTTCACGCCATACTTGGCGTAGAGACGGCGCTTGAAAACCCGATCCCGCTCCCTCGTAGACGCCGAGATCACCTCCACCACCAGATCGGGCGCCCCACGAATCTCTTCGTCACGGATGATCCGGCGCCGCCGCTGGGAGATGAAGAGAATATCGGGCTGGACGACCTGCTCCTCCCCCGGCTCCCCCAACACTACGTCCAAGGGAGCATAATAGACGGAGCCGAGCCGGTGGTGACGAACGAACATCTGGAGGTGAAACCCCAAATTGGCTACAGTGCGTTGATGGGGTTCCCCCGGCGAAGGTGTCATCGGGATCAACTCTCCTTCGAGGAGCTCATAGCGTTGGCGCTCCAGGTAGGGCAAGCTCTTGTAGTCTTCATACGTAAACTTAATCTGGGCTTTGGTCGCCACGGGCGATCACCCTGACCCTATGCTACCCTGCCCACCCTTAGCGGTCAAGCCGGAATCACCGAGCCCACGGAAGAGCGCCACGGAAGGCCCAGGCTTCGCCTGGACCGTTCGCCGTGCCGCCAGGGGCGGCACGATGAACGCCAAGCGAAGCTTGGCTTCTGTGCCTTCCGTGGGTGTTTCCGTGCCTTCCGTGATTCTACTTCACAACGAGCTTTCTCACTTCACTGCGCCAGACTGAGCCGTCTCGCCCATAGAGCGTTACGACATACAGATAGACGCCCCGAGCCAAGCGCTGCCCACGCCCGTTCACCAACGGGACGGTCACTGCCGTCTCCTTGCTCGTTTGAGCGATCACGGTACGCCCGTCCAGAGCAAAGAGCTGCACCTGCACAAACTCGATGCCCACGCCGCGGGCCTCCACTCGGAGATACCCGGGGAAGGCCTCAGTCTGCAGGCGCTCGAACTCCAGCGGCACGAGCCGATCGCTGGCGGTCGTGAGCGTGCCGCAGTCGAGCGTCAGCGTGAAATACGGGCTGGTAGCGATCACCGGGAACGGACCGGTCGCTGGGCCGCGTGTGTACAGAGTCAGGACGCGCGAGCTTCTCGGGGGGATGGTCAAGGGCAGTTTCGGGATGGCCTTCACGATAGTGAACGGCTCATCGGGCTGGGGGTCCACCGCCAGGAGCCGCACCGCGGCCTTCCCGCCGTTGCTGACCTTCAGAGTAAGAGTGACGATCTGATTGGCTCTGGAATAGCGGACCTGGTCCGGAGAGGAGGTCGCCTTCGTCTGGGGGCATCCTGCGGCGGCAGGCGTGGTCCAGAGCAGGGCAGTCTTGTTGAGCACTGTGGGGCTGTTGAAGCTGAACAGCGCGGCCATCGTCGGATGGACCTGGACGCCGATGGTAGCTGAGCCGCCTTGATTGGCCAGGGCACAATCTCTCCCGAAGACCGTGTCCCGATACTGAAAGAGAATGTCACTGCGCCCCTCAAAGAAGACCACCTGGAAGCTCACGGTCTGGGCAAATTTGTCCGGACACTCCAGATGCGAGACGTTGCGCCATTCGATCACCAGTTCGCGGTGAGGAGGTGTGCCGAGCACAGCGACGAAGACGTTGCGCAGGGAGCTCTTGTACATGGGGACAAGATCATCCCAGAACGGTGCGACCACTGTCTGAGGGAACGGTACAGGGAGCGTGGGATTGAGATATTCCCACGAGTAGTCGGTGAAGCTGAGGTGCCCGTTGCTGCTCACAAAGAGTTGCTCGAAGTTGCCAAAGTCCCCAAAGGGCACAGGGAAGGGCAAGGGGATGAGGGCCACATCGTCATCCCCGAGATTGAGCCCGATGGCCTCAGAGGTCTCCCGCCACTGGAAGGCAGCGTAGCGCTGGGTATAATTGTTCAAGACTCGCACTGTCACCCTGTCGCCATCGGGGAACTCCAGGGTATAGAGACCTCCCACGTGCGGGGTCCACTGGCCTGAATAGATCCCATCTCCGGCCACCTGATCGAACCCTTGCCCATCATCTTGCAGGAGCACGGACTCGCCCCCGGGAGAGACGACGACGGTGACATTCCCGTTGGGATGGGCGCAATTGATGTGGAGCACCGCGAGGGTGACCGGGGCTCCCACGGCTGCGACCATCTCATCTTGAGTGGGGCGGAGCCGCTGCCGTACGAGCGCATTGGTGCAGGTGAGCGCCCCGAAGGCATTGAGCCGCCGCCCCGTGATGGTCTCTTTCAGGGTGGGGTCGCCACCGGCTAAGATCAGATTCTTAAGAGCGCGCCAGTCCCGCGCGGGGTCCTGAGCTTTCAGCAGGGCTGCCACCCCAGCCACATGGGGCGCGGCCATCGAGGTGCCACTCAACGTCGCGTAGTCGTTGCCAAGGAAGGTACTCAGGACCTCCTCGCCTGGGGCACCAAGATGGACAGTTCTCCGGCCGTAATCGGAGAACCACGCGAGCGCGTCATATCTATTGGTAGCGGCCACGGCGATAATATTGGGCAGATAGTACCCCGAGGGGGCGAAGAACTGTGGGTCTTGGTCATGGTCGGCGCTCCCATTGCCCGCCGCGGCGATGAACAGGATCCCGCGGCTCAGATGGACAGCGATCGCATCGAAGAGCGCCTGAGAGAAGCCTCCTCCACCCCAGCTGTTGTTAGTAGCAATGATGTTCACACCACGATCTTTCATTATTTGCACGTACTCTAAGCACGCCAGGGCTCCCTCCAGGGTGCCGAAGCCAAACGCGTCCAAGAACTTGCAGGCCATCAAGCGGACGTTCCACGTGACCCCGACGACCCCTAGCGCGTTGTTGCCCACCGCGCCGATGGTCCCCGCCACGTGAGTCCCGTGCCCATTGTCATCGAGGGGGTCCGAATCCCCGTTGAGGGTGTCGATGCCGTAGCAATCGTCAATATAGCCATTGCCGTCGTCATCCATGCCGTCCTTGTCGCAATCTGCGTTCTGCCACATGTTGGCCGCGAGGTCCTGGTGGGTGTAATCGATCCCCGTGTCGATGACTGCGATGACCACCTGGCTGCTCCCCGTGGTGATGTCCCAGGCCTCCGGCGCGTCGATGTCGGCGTCTTGGGTGCCTCCCAGTTGCCCGGTATTATGCAACCCCCACAGCTCCCCAAAGAGCGGATCGCCGGGGAAGGTCGCTGCAGCCTTCACAATGAAGTTGGGCTCGGCATAGAGCACGTCCTTGTTCTGACGATAGAGGCTGAGGGCATCCTTGACGGATACTCCCGGGGGCAACTGGACCAGATAGAACTGATTTACGATCTGGAAGGCCCTGCGGGGGGTAGCCCCCAGGGCGCTATGGGCTGCGCTCATAGCGCTCACACCGGTGCCGGGCTTAAACCGCACGAGGAGCTCCCCCTCAACGTACTGGGGGGAAGCCGGTTGAGGCGCAGCAGGAAGACCACCAGCACTGCTCAGAGAGATTAGGGCTATCACAACAGACCACAGCAGCTTCCTCCCCTTAGGCATGCCAACCTCCTACTCTTTTTTTACTTTCCCTACCGCCGGATGACTATCTTCTGGACGCGGCGGTGCAGCTGGCCATCGGGAGAGAGCTCGGTGAGCACGACGAGGTAGACGCCCGGGGGCAGCGATCTTCTATACCCAAGCTCTCCTGGGGACGGAGCCAGGGGGACGCGCCGCCCCTGCAGATCGAAGACTTCGAGAGCTTGCACCGGGCGCGGGACTACACTTGTCCCACGGGCTGCTCGCCGCAGCCGCACCGCCACCTGCACCTCGATCGCACCCGAGGTGTCATCGCCGATGGTCAACTGAAAAGTCTGGCGGAACTGGCGGCTCGCTTGGCTGACGCTCCCGCGGATCTCGAACCGCCAGAAGGTCCCTACTCGCTTGCATGGGTCTTGGCTTCTGGGGCGTTCAATACCCTGCACTTCGCGCAGCCGCACGCGCACCCCGCCCTGGGTGTCCCCTGGCGAGCCGAACGTCAGCCCCGTCGTGTAGCCCACTACGTTGTTATCATCATCAGTGATCACTTTGAAAGAAGCCGTCTGGATGTTCTTGGTCAGAGTGAAATCTTGCCCAGCCAACACGAAGCGCAACGCTGGGTTCTCCCCGGTCGTCGGGTCAATGCCATCCGAGCCTTCCCCTAAAACAAAGCACCCTGAGATGTCCACGAGCACCGCGTTGCGCAGGAAGACCAGCTGGGCCTTCTTAATGTTGATGACCTCAAACTCGACGGGCTGGGCCAGCGCCGGGAGCACCCCGAGGGCCACCAGCGCTCCCACCAGCATACTCGCTCCAAAAAAACGCTTACTCATCGCACACCTCCTCTGTGTCGCTCTCTGTAATCCCCATTATACTGAATGCACGGGCGCGAAGATGTAACGCGCGTTACGTCCTAGCGCAGAATAATCTTGTGCAAGGAGCGGCGCAGCTGGCCCTGGGGCGTCTGTTCGGTGAGGACGGCGATATAGACGCCGGGGGCGAGGGGCATGGGCAGGGCCTGCAAGCACGCCTGAGGGGCAGCGTGGCAGGGCAGGGCAGCGAGCGGGCGCCCTTGCAGGTCAAAGAGCGTCAGCTCCCCTGAAAGCCCCTGAGCAGGGAGGAGGGAAGCACTCAGGGGGCGGGGGCGGCGCAACTGGCGCTTGAGCGCCGCGACCAGCTCGCGATCAATGCGCTTCAGTTGCGTGAGCAGCTCGGGCACGGGGCCGCGCCGCCAGCTCGCGCCGCGGAAGACCTGGGTGAGCCGCTCCCACAGCGGGTCGAGCTTGCTCACCGCCGCTTGGACGCGATCTACCAGGGCTTCGTATTCCTCACCCTCAAGGGATTCCTTAGCAGCTTCAAGACAATCGTGCACGTCAGCGTCCATATTCGGTTCGCCGAAGGGGCCGGCCACACAATCTTCATCAGTCCCGTCGTCGCTCAGATTCTGCAAATCGCTCAGTGGGGGCTGGAGCTTCCCCCATAAGACAATCTGTTGGGCTTGGGTTAAGGCGCGGGTGGCCCGCTTGTGGGCTGAAGCCGACAACAGCTCCTCGACCTTCAGAGCATCGAGCTCTCCCTGGAGATCAGTGAGCCCATCATCCAGAGAGTCAATCATATCGAGGGCTTGATCGAGGAAGAGGAGCAAACTGTTGAAGATCTCTTCGGTCTGCAAGAGGAGGATGCGGACCTCATCGGGGCGGTAGACGCCCCCTTGCTCGGCGAGGTCCTGGGCGCCTTCGGCAAGAAGCTCTAGGTGCTCCTCGAGCTCCCTCAGGGAGAGGGCTAAGCCCTCGAACAGATCGAGCACCAGGCTCTGGAGGTCATTCTGGAGGGCAGCTACGAGGTCGCGTACTTCTTGGATGCGTTCGGCCTTAGGGGGGAGTGCACTCAGCGGGGCTCCACACAGCAACACTCCGACGACGACCCCTAGAGCGCAAATCCGCCAGCGCCCTAGCTCTCGCACATGTCCTCCCTCCGCGTAATTTTTATTACAAAAGCGAGTGTATTATACACTACCCTGGCACTGCCTGACTGTAATGCATACTACGTTAAATGAAGAAGCAAGAGGCCCGGAGCTGAGAGAGCCCCGGGCCTCGTCGTCTTGCTCGTGGTCGCTCGTCTTAGCGGAGGATGACGAGCTTGTTGATCTGGGACTGGATCACTTGGCCATCGTAGCCTCGCACCTGCACCACGTACAGGTAGACCCCGTTGGCCAGCGGGGCTCCATTGCCAGCTCGCAGCTCCTCCAGCCGCAGGGCACTGCTGCCCTCGACCTCGCGGGTCACCACCAGCTGGCCGTTGAGCCCGTAGACCTGCACCGTGAAGCCGGCGATCCCCGTCCCCAGCACGCGCAGCTCGCGCGTCGTGGCCTCGATCGCCTGCACCGCTAAGGGCTCAAGCTCCCCACTGCGCGGCCGCGGCTGGATGATGGGGCGCACTTCCTTGCGCACCAGCTTCTCCACAAACCGCAGCTCCGTGAGGATCCACTTGACCAGCCCCTTGAACCCGCGCAGCTCGCTCTCCACCGGGCAGCTCAGCCCAAGCAGAATGCAGTCCTTCTTGGCCATCGCCTCATGGATCAGGTCCATGGCGTTGATGATGTCCACGATGATCTGCTGGGCGTCGTAGTCGTCCCCAGCGGTCTCCAGCTCGTCCATGGCATCGAGGAGCCAGTCGTCCACGTCGTCGCACGGATCGGTCGTCCCGCACGGCGGGAAGCCATCTGGCCGACCGTTGTCCAGCTTGTCCGAAATGAAGGCGATGACCCCCTTCACAAAGGCCAGCTTGGCGTTGATCTGGGCCAGCTCGTCCAGGATGCGGAAGCAGCTCTTGGGGTTCTTGATCTTGCCCGCATCACAGAGCGCCCTGATCTTAGCCTCCAGCTCGCTCTTCTGGGCGATCATCTCGTCAATGGTCGCCTCCAAGCTGAACAGATCGACCAGCAGGGTGAGCTCCTTCTTCTCGATCGCCAGATCGATGAGCGTCTTCACCTCGGAGGCCGTCGCCCCGGTCTCGATCTCGGCCTTGGCTTGGGCCAGCAGGTCCAAGATGAAGTCCAGCTCGTCGTCAATGTCGTGCAGGTAGAACTCCGCGTCCTTGGTCAGGATGCGCAGCCCCTTGATCTCGTCCAGGACGTCCTTGAGCGAGGGCAGCGTCTGCAGGGCCACAACCCCTCCGGCGAGGCTGGCGCTCTGCACCTGCGTGATCTCCTCCGCGGGGCGCCGCTTGATCTTCACCCGCTGCAGCCGCTTGAGCTCCCGCTCAATGCTCGTCAGCTCGATCTGTACCTGGCGCAGCTTGCGCAGCAGCAGCTGCTTCATCGGCTCGATCATGTCCGGGATGAGCTGCGTCCCCGCGCGCTCCAGCGCCAGGTCCGCACTGCCGAAGTCGTCGTCAACCAAGAACCCCTCCGCCAGGTCTATGCACTCGTTCAGCGTCTCAGGATCGGTGGGATCATCTTGGTCGAGCGGCGTGCTGCCATCGGTCGGATCCAAGCACGTCTCATTACCAGTATCAACCGCATCAGCCGTCCCCAGCGCGGCTGTGAGATCGGTGCCAAGCTCGCCGGAGAAGTCGTCAAAGATGGTGCCGATCGTGGTCATCTTCTGGCCGATCCGCACGAAGACGCGGCTGTACCCAGGGAATTTGGGCAGACAATTAAGCGGATCTCCCCCAGCGCCAGGACAGAATGTGTTTACCAGGTCCCCTAGGCTGTCACCCAGCGCCTCCATCTCAGCATTGATGTCTGTGATCCAGCCCTGGATCTCTGGGATGACGACGTTGATGATGAAGAGGTCCTTGATGGTGCGCGCCGCCCGAATGTGATTGAGCGCCGCTAGCTTGGTCGACTCGTCCGCCCCACTGGCCTCCTCCAGATGGTTCTGTATCTCAAAGAGATACCCGTTCAGGTCCCCCAGCAGCAGGGTGATCTCCACCCACTTCTGCTTGAGCGACTTCACCTGATTGATCACCGGTGCCACAGGGTCGGCCGCCAACACCGTCGTGGCCGCCATCCCCAACGCAAACACTACCAACAGCACAACTGCAAAGACTTTCTTCATAAGTGCGGAAACCTCCTTGGTTCTAAAGTTTGTTTTGCTCTGGTGTTACGTTACTGACGTTGACCCTCTCGCGCTTCCCACCCCCTTCATGTTTTGGAATTTTTTCTCCGTTCATGGGTCGAACGACCACAGCTGTATTATAAATCACCCTCCGACCTCCCGTCGGTGATCTACATCACCTTCGTTGCCCCTATATGTCCTGGGTCACCGAGGGACCTCCACACGGTAGAGCTTACCGGAATCGCCATCTTCAGAGGCCACAGCGACCCACAGGGCCTCGCCGTCCCAGGTCAGCCCCGCCATCGCCCCCCCAGGGCCCTTGGCCGCCAGGGTCGGCTTGCCGGAACCTGGGTCGAACCGATAGAGCTTGCCGTCAATCTCATCGCTCAGCCACAAGGCGCTGCCGTCCCACGCCAGCCCACCGGGGAAGATGTCAGCTACAGCAACGCTCTTCAGGACGCGGCCATCGTTGGGGTCAACGCGATAGAGCTTGCTCCCCCGGGGATCGCTCACCCACAGGGCACCGCCGTCCCACGCCAGCCCCGTGGCGTCCTCGCTGGGCAAGGAGAGCGCCGCGAGCACCTTGCCGTCCTGCGGCCGCAGCTTCAAGATCTTCGCCTCGTCCACACTGATCATCCACAGGCTGGTGCCGTCCCAAGCCAAGCCCTCGGGCATGGGCAGGGCGTCAGCCGAGGCCGTAGGGGCTTCGTAGGACTTGAGCACCTTGCCTGTGCCCGGATCGATCTGGAAGATCGCGCCCTCATAGCCGTCCGCCACCCACAGGGACTTTTCATCCCAGGCCAAGCCGCGCGGGTCCAGCCCCGGCGCGGCCAACTCCTTCTTGATCGAGACCTTGCCAAAGACGCGCACCTTCTGCTGGGCCGTGCCCTTGGCCCCTTTGTCGTTGGTCACCGTCAGCTGCACGGAATACTCGCCAGCGGCTGTGTACGTGTGCTTGGTGATGACGCCCTGGCCGGTCGCGCCATCGCCGAAGTTCCACTCGTAGCTGACGAGCTTGCCCCCGGCGCGATCGCGCGAGGCCGAGCCATCAAAGATCACATACTCTTCGATCACGGGGAGCGCCGGCTGATAGGAGAACTGGGCGAGCGGTGGCTCCCCCGTGGTCCCGTCCGTGGAGCCGTTCCCATTTGTCTCTTTCGGCTGGCACCCGAGCACCACGATGGGCAAGGCCAACGCCAGGCACAGCACAAGCTTCTTTATGGTTTGCCAGCTCCAGATCACCAATTCCCTGTCCCCCTTCTCGCTAGTAATCTCTATTACACTGAACGGCGCGTATTATAGCGCACCGAGGGCAGAGATGTCAAGTAGTGTTAGAGAATAGAGGGGGGGCAAGAGGGGCTTGCCCCCTTTGTGGCTATCGCACGAGAGTGAGCTTGTGGAGCTCGCGACGCAAGCGGCCGTCGGCCGTCACGGTGGTGAGCACGACTATATAGACGCCGTTGGGCAGCGAGCGAGCATGAGCATTCAGGGCTTCTAAGGGTGTGCGCCCATCGCTCGGCCGCACTTCTCCGTGGGGACGCCCGTCGAGCCCATAGACGACCGCGTGGACCCACCCTGAGGAGACGTGCAAGGCCTCTGAAGCGCTCAGCCCCGACAGGGGGCGTCCGGGCGCGCTGTTGGCGTAGAGCTCGCGCCCCAGCAGCCGTTGCAAGAGCTTCAGCTCCTTGGTAAGCTCGCGGACCAGGCCGCGGAAGGGGCGCAGCCCCGACTCCACCGCACAGGTCAGCCCAAGCAATAGACAGTCTTTCTGCGCGATCGCCTCTTGCACGAGCAGCGCAGCATTGATGAGATTCTCCCCAAAGCGCTCGGCGTCGTATTCGGTGCTCGCCCCCGGCAGCGCCGTGAGTTCCTCGTAGAGATCTAAGAGCCAGTCGTTGACGTCATCGCACGGATCGGCAGTCGTGCACGGGAAGCCCTCCAGGGGGCGACCGTTGTCCAATTTGTTCGCGAGAGAGTCGAAGATCGGGGGAATCCGTTCGAGCTTGCCGCCCAGCACAGTTAGGGCCTGCAGGGCGCGCCGACACGAGCCGCGCCGACGGATGCGCTCCCCCGCGCAGAGCATCCGCACTTGTTCGACCAACTGCGCGTGCTCCTCCAGGAGCGCTTGAAGATTCTGCTCCACCCGCTCCAGCTCCAACAACAGCGTGAAATCCTTCAGTTGCAGGGCCTGCTCCACGAGGCTGCGCAGCTCCATCACCGGGCGGCCTAGCTCGACATCGGACTTGATCTCCGCCACAAGATCGAGCAGGGCGTCCATCTGGTCGTCAATGTCGAGCAACTGGACGTGCATGTCTTTCGCGATCTGTTGAAGGTCCACAATGCGCTCCAGCGCATCCCGCACAGTGATCCCCGCGGCCAAGGCGACTGTGCGCGGGGCGTGCGAGCGCTTCAGCTCCTCGCGCTCCTTGAGCCGCGCCAGCCGCTTGAGCTCCCGCTCAAGCGATCTCAGCTCGGTCTTCATCTGGGTGAGCTTGCGCTGGATTGCCGCCTTCTCCGGCTCGATGTGCTCTAAAATAATCGTCTCGATGCGATCGGCGCGGGCATCCAATCCCGAAAGATCGCCCTCCCAGACGGCCGCAATGGCCTCTTCTAAGCAGAGACTGATAGGGGCATCTAAGGGGGGATCGCCAAACTCGTCCACACAGACTAGATCATCAACATCGGGCAAGTCGACTTTGGCCGCCAGGGCGTCCAGCGCATAGAGCAGATCCCAGCCCAGGGCTTGCAGTGCCGCGGCCTTCGCCCCGCTGCGCGTCAACACCCGACTGAACCCGCTGGCCCGGCCTCCCCCTTGCGCGCGCAAGCGCTTGACCATCTGGGCGAGGGAATCGAACTCGTCGCGCAGGTCCTCGGCCCAGGTCCTCAGCTCTGAGAGCGCGAGATCGCGCACAAATAAGCTGTTGACCTGCTGCGCTGCATACAGTTCCTCCAAGGCCGTGTCCTCTTCAGAGAGCGTAGCCTCCTGGACGTGTGCCAGCACCTCACTCAAGTAGGCGTCCAGCTCGATGAGCAGCTGCGTGACCTCGGCAATCTTCTGATTGATGCCCTTGATAGTATCTAGGGGGGCTTGGATGGGGTTGGCCTGCGCCTGGGGCGCTCCCGCAAGAGCGCACACTACAGCTACCCCTGCGAACACTACACTGAGCTGCCAATACCTCACGGCAGACACCTCCATTTTGGGGCGATGACTGATAATCGCTCTAGCTTTGATTGTAGCGCAGGCGGCAGCGATAAGCTGTAACGCGAGTTACATTGGGCGCGCTGGGGCGTGCAGCGGCTCAAAGCTGGTGCGGCGGAGCACATCGCTGATCAAGAGATTGAGCATCAGCTGGGAGTGCCTCACGAACACCATACTGCGCGAGAAGAGCTGGGTGGCTTGGATGAGGGTGCGCCAGACCTTCCCTTGCAGGATCTGCTTGGCTTGGGCACGCAAGGCCGCAGCCTTGTCCGGCTCGAGCTTCTCATCGTAGGTCTTGGCGTCCTCGAGCACCACGCGCACATCCTCGAGGGTGTTCAAGAGCGAGGCCACGCGCTGCCACCCTTGGGAGATCGCAGAGAGCTCGTTGCTCAAGTGCGCCCTCATGCTCTTCCAGCGGCTGTCGAGGAGCTTGGCGAGCTCCGCCGTGCGCTTGACCCGCAGCAAGGGGAGGATGACCGCGCGCAGTTGCTCCAGCGTCGCTAGGACCCCGTTGCGCAGATCGAACAAGCTCGCTTCCGTCTCCCCCGCGGCTCCAGGCTCTAGGGATGGCGGCAGGATCTGGGTGAGCACTCCCTCTAGACAGTCTTCGATCGGGTCTACTCCGGCCCCCGTCGCCGTACTAATATTCTTCATGAGGTCCTGCAAGGGCTTAGCGCATCGGAAGAGCTCCACCCGTAGGTCTGTCACCTCTTGCCGGTAGGCCTCGAGCTTGGCTTTCAGGTCACCAGCGATCTCCAAGATCGCGTCGGCTTCTCTGGGTTCCAGCTGCGCCAGCACTCTGCTCTCAGGCCCCACTATCCCTACCAAACACGCTATGATGCTGAACACGAGCAATCTCGTGCACACTGGCCTCATCTCCTCTCAGCCTCATCGCAAATGTGATGTGGATCACTCTTGGGCTCGCTTACTTATAATAACCTCCCTAGCAGGGAACCCAATGACACAAGAGCCCTGGGGGACGGACTTCTGTTCCCCAGGGCCCTCTCTTGTGTCTCTTAAGAGTCAGTGCTTAGTGCAATACGACGAACTTGCCTACTTGAGTGCGCAGGGTTTGCCCGTCCTTATCACGCACCGTCACCGTGTAGAGATAGACGCCGTTGGCCAGGGGCTGCCCAGCGTCGTTGACGGCCCAGAGCACTAAGCTGTTGCCCGCGGTGCGACGCTCCACAATGCGGCTTCCAGCCAGGGTGAAGATTGTTACTTCGATCTCCGCGACGGTGCTGCCCTGAGCACGGAACTCCAACGGCCTGGCACGGCTCAGTACTGTACCGGAGACCGACAGCTTCAGGCCCGCCCCTAGGGCAGTCAGCTGATGGCTCAGGGTGAGGAGCCCCACGGAGGCTCGCTTCAGATCGCGCAGGTCTTCGAGATCGATGCACGGGTCATCATCGTCGTCGCCGTCGGGGTCGTTGCCGGGGATCGGAGGCAAGTCTTGGATCACAATGCGCTTGGGATTGAGAATCTCCTCGCCGTCAATAAACACAGCCCCTTCTGGATCGACCTCGATCATGCAGAAGGGCGGGGCGATATCAGCGGCGCGCAGCTGCAACAGCGTGAAGGCCGTCCGGCCGGCCAGGAATCGCGACAAGAGTCTAATATCCCTCCGGTTGATCTTGCCGTCGCCAGTGAGATCCCCCGAGGTGATCTGGATGCGCGCTGTGCCCTCGTGGGTGTCGAAGTCCGGCAACGGATTCCCATCGAAGTCGAGGGCTTGCTCAATCTCAATGACGAGCGGCGATTCCGCTCCGACCTCCGCGGTTTCGACGGCTTCGACCTCGATCTCGAAGATCTCCCCAGCCCCGATGAGCGGCTTGCGCCCCTCTTTGAGGCTCAGGGTAAACTCACACTCGCCATCCTCGCCACAGTCAAATTCGATCGCATATGGCCCCAAGGCGCGCACACGCGGGTTGCCGCGCGCGTCGCGCTTCACGCGCACAACGGCTGGGTCGTACGAGAAGGTTCCATTCAAAACCCGTAAGCCCGGAACCGCGACGTTCTCCACGCGGACGCGCACCTTCACAGCACTCGCTAAGAGGGCGTCGCCCACGATCAAGAGCGGCGGCTCGACCCGCACCGTAAGGAAGCTATTGGCCCACACGACCTTCGGCGGCAGCACGCCTATCAGACCTTCCTCATTCCTATCGCACTGCGAATTGATGGTATCTGCCCCAGTACAAGCGGCCGTTACTTCGACCCCGACGCGGATGATGTCGCCGTCTTGGAACTCCGCACCCAGCTCGGCGACGACATACAATCGCGCTGCGGGGACACCACTGGGCAGCTGGATCAGCGCGCGGCGCTGCGCCCCAAAGGTGGCATAGTCACGCACATCCGGCGGATTGAGGTTGCACGCGATCGGGCCGAGGGTGCAGGGCCCCACCGGCGGCCGCGGATTGATGAACGGGTTGACGATCTCCGCCAGCAGGGCATCAGATGGCTGCCATCCCGGCCCAGTCCAACCGGCCTCCCGATAGAGCTTGAGCTTCTTCACCCCGCGCAGAACACGGAGATCGAACTCGTCCCCTCTGAAGGCCTCAGCCACAACGGTGATGCGGTCTACTCGCAGAGTAGAGTCTATGATGCCCTCCTCGAAGCGCTTCTCAATAGCAAACTGCTGCAAGACGACGGTGCTTCCCGCGTTAGCCTCCTGAGCCAACCTCATGCTCTCATCGATCACAAACGCGCCTAGGTCATTGTCCGGCTCAGGTCCCAGCACGTTGAGCACATTTGGACTCGTCTTTGTCAGCGAGCAGTACCCCTCGTCAGCACCTATGCCGGATGTCCAACAAGAGCTAAATCCAGGGGTCTCCGCTCCAATGAGCGAGTCCCCGGCAAACATGGTGACGGCAAGCTGCAGCGTATCCCCACGCTGTGCCGCTGTTGACAGCGTGATCACTATAAAGAGGGTTGCCTCTCCATCATCCTCCTTTACTGTAAACAACAGACGACCTTTGATACCGAAGCGCACCCCAGGGCAGTCCTCATCCCGGCCAGGATAGTCCACCCCAGGATCCAGCACCGGCTGGAACACTACCCCCAGCAGATCATCAGCATTGTCACCAAAGCCTTGGAACCCTTCATCATTGCCGTTTTCTCGGTAGAGCCGGAGCTCGACGATATCCGTGTCCCGCAGCGTGCTCCCTGCCGTCTTGAATACACAGACCCGCTCGACGTTGAGCGGCATGTGATCGTTACCGTCATCCGTTACAGTGATCTGATCAATCACTTGAAAGGCACCAGGGCTGAGATAGGTAGGACCGAATGGTTCAAAGCTAAAATCGGCCTCAGCGTCAGCCCAGACCGGCCCAGCCATGAGCGCCAGCGCACCAACAAAGCCGAGGAACACCACGACGGAAACCTTGAACAATTTTTTCATCGTCCTGCCTCCTTTTCGCGGTTTAGCTTAAGGGGCTGCTCCTGTGGCCCCTCGAGCAAGCACTTCTCCACTATTCTATCGGGAAGCCCCTCTGGATTCTGTAACTCGCATTACACTCAGGGGGAGGGGAGCTTCAGACGATAGATCTTTTGGAACGCCAGATCGACGACCCAGAGGGCTTCGCCGTCCCAGGCTAAGTCATCCGGGGAGGTGAGGCTCTCGGGGAGCTGTGGCCCGGGGGAGGCCTGCCCGCTCGTGGGACTGAACCGCCACAACCGCGGGCCGTCCTGAGAGACCCAGAAGGCTTGACCGTCCCACGCCAGCCCCAAAGGGGCAAAATTTAAGACGAATTGACCGAGAATAGCCCCGCTCTCAGGCGCAATTTGATAGAGCTTCTGCTCCGTGCTGTCAGCCAGCCACAGATACTGCCCATCCCAGGCCAGCCCGTCTACTGTGCCCGCCGCGCTCACTTCTGCAGGCACCGGAAGCGAGCGGAGGACTTGCCCGGTGCTTGGGTCGATTTGGTAGAGCTTGTCCTGCTGCTCGCCGAGCGTCGCGACCCACAGGGCACCCCCACCCCAGGTCAACGCTACAGGCGATTCGTAAGCACTAGGGGTTTTCAGAGTCTTGAGCACGGACCCAGTGTGCGAGTCCAGCTGAGAGAGCTGTTCTGTAGTGAAGTCGGCCACCCACAGATATTGGCCATCCCACGCCAGCCCCGCGACGTCCGGGTCTGAACCCGGAGCGTCGATGACCGCTAAGACCATCTCCCCGGCCGAGACGGTCACAGTCTGCTGAGCACTAGCTGTAGCCCCCTTGTCATCAGTGACTGTCAGGGTCACTGTATAACTGCCGGGCGCAGCGTACGCATAGACGGTGATCACGCCGGTGTCGGTGTTCCCATCGCCGAAGTCCCACTCGTAACTGACGATTTGGCGCCCGCTGGCGGCGTGAGAGGCACTAGCGTCGAAGGTGATGCTCTCTCCCACCGCAGGCGTAGCAGGCGAAAAAGTGAACTGAGCTGTGGGCTTATCGGCCGCCTGATCCATGCACCCAGCCAATGCAAAGATCAGCAGCAATCCCAATCCCACAGAGACACAACGCATACAGGCTGCCCCTCCCCCTAACGCCGCGTGAAGACGATCTCGCACTTCTGCAACTTATAAGTGCCCAGGGTCATAGGATCAGTGATGTCAATGGTAGCTGGGAGAGGGCGCGGCAGCGGCACTGGCGTGGCAAAATCCCGCAAGAAGACAAGATCGAAGCCTGCGCCACAGTCTATCGTCTCCGTCTCACCGGGGGGAACATCTCCCCGCCGGAGCACAAAGATATCATTCCCATTGCCGCCTGTGAGGGTATCCTTGCCCTCTCCGCCGTCCAGATAGTCGTTGCCATCTCCGCCATCTAGTGTATCATCGCCTGCTCCACCGATCAAGCGATCGTTGCCAATGCCACCCTTGAGATCGTCCTTGTCGTCCCCGCCGTCCAGATAGTCGTTGCCCAGTCCGCCGTCTAGCTTGTCATCTCCTGACAAGCCGATGAGGCGATCATCGCCTGGACCGCCGTTCAAGGTATCGTTGCCATCCTCGCCAAAGAGTTGATCATTGCCCTCCTCGCCCGTGAGGGTATCGTCGCCAGGGCCCCCGTAGATGAAGTCATGCCCTTGCTTCCCGTTGAGGGTGTCATTGCCCTCAAAGCCCCTGATCAAGTCGCTCGCTATCGTGCCGGTGATCGTATCTGCTCCCGGCGTGCCTAAGAAGACCGCTGCGTATGCGAACAAAGCTGTCACGCTGATGATCAGCGCCACCAACCCATAGAGTTTTTTCATGAGCTCCTCCTTTTCTTGGGGCAGCTAGCCTCCCTGCCTAAGTATATCCGCTAGCGGACTTTTTTTCATGATCGCTCAAGTTTGGGCCCACTAACGAAGCACGAGCTTACGCACCTCGCTCACGTATCTTCCGTCGACCCCGATAACAGTGAGCTTATAGAGATAGACACCACGGGCTAGTGGTCGGCCTGCCTGGTCTTGTAATGGCAGATAGAGTACCCCCGCACCACCGGTCTCGGCTCTCTGGAACAGATGCCCATTGAGTCCATACAGATCGAGTTGGACCGCCGTGATCCCCCACCCTTGTATGTGCAGCTTCAACAGAGATCGGCTCTGCTGGGCTTGCACCCCTGTAACGCGGAAGGGTCCAGAGCCGAGTCCTTCTCGTAAGGAGAGCCCCTGGACAGGGTTCTCCATAGCGAGCAGGCGTGCTGTTTCGTCCTTGAGCTTGCGCAGGCCCGCGGCCGCTTGGGCGATCCAGCGCACATCCGTCGCGTCGATCACCCCAAGAGGCGGCGCGACATCGGCGGCCTCTTCTTGCTCGGGGATCAACGTCTCCAGCCCTAAGATGAAACGTGCCACCAGCCGCGCGTCACTTATGGTTACAGCGCCGTCGCCATCAACGTCACCCTTGAGGAGCTTGATCTTGATTACGCCCGGCAGAACGTCAGGGACGATATCATTCCCTGCAGCATCACGGAAGACATCCACGACCTCGATCCCATCGATGTCCTCGATGCGCAGCTCAATGGAGCTACCCACGGGCGCGTCCGGAGCGCGCTCGATTTCCAGCTCCGCGATCACACCTTCATTGAGGGCCTTGCGCCCGGGCTTGAGCGTCAGTGTAAACTGCACCCGCCCCTCAATGGAATCGATGAATCTCGAGGTGACCGAATAGGGACCAACGCCTCTGACCCCTACGACTTGAATAATCTCCGGATCGAAAACGATCGCGCCATCAGGGCCAATCTGGAGCTCGCCCAGCCCCGGCTCAGGAACGAAGCGGATAGAGATGGGTATCTTCCCTTTGTCCACGATCGTGGCCGAGCCAATGATCAGCTGCGGCGGAGGCACCCCAATGGTGATCCTGTTCGTCGCGATGAGCGGCATAGATGTCTCGATGCCTGAGCTGATCTCGCCATCCGGGATCTTGTCATCACGCGCAATGATAGTGACCTGGGTGCGCAGCGTATCGCCGTCCACAAACCCCACGGAATCAGGTTCAGCTACGACATATAAGACCTCTTCGCGCCCATCAGCGACACGCAAGAGCCGCTGGCCACCTCCCCTGGTGAACGTCACTCCCTCGACCAAATCCGGCTGGTTGACCTCCGCGAGCAGCTCATCCTCGGGTTGCCACCCAGGCCCCGTTAGCCCGCTCTCACGATAGAGTTTCAACTTCTTGATCCGCGATGTATCGAGGGTGCCTTCTACTTTCTTCACGACGACCGCGCGCACCAATGTCGCATAGCCGTCAGGCGTGGCATCGCCGGAAACCCCGGGATCCGCAATGCGGAATTGCTGAATTACAGCAGGCGCTCCCGGATGGGCCACCAGCGCAGGAGTGATATCGACGACATCGGTTTGCTTGCGCCCACGCGTCGCCGTAATCGTGATGAAACCAGTCGGCTGAGGAAGCCCCTTATCGAAGCTCAGCAGCGGCAACTCTGTCGCTAGGTCAATCCCCGAGCTGAGCGGTGGACCGTTCCTTAAGCCGTCGGATACTGTGACCTCGAAGCTTACGCGCAAGGTAGCATTATCTGGGGCATCGGTTGTGAAGTCTGCGACCACGAAGAACTGCTGGAGCCCGTCATCAGGCACCAAGATTAAGAGTTCCCCGGGGGTACCAAACCGAACACCATTAGTCAGGTCAGGGTTGATTACTTGACCCAAGAGGGCGTCGTCCGGCAGATTGAACAGACCATCACCATTGTCCACATAGATTCTTAAGGCACTGATGAAGCGGTCTGCCAATGTGCTTCCTACGGTCTTACGGATAGTGATCGTCTCAATCGCTGTAGGGTGGCCGTCTGGCACCGTGTCTCCTAGGAAACCTGGATCGGCAATAGTGACATCCGCGATGACCACGAAATTATCACCAGGGCTTGGTGTAGGATTGACATTTCCTGCACCAGTGTTGAAGACGTCGGCCTCATCATCAGCCGTGGTGCGATCGGTTGCCCAGAGCCAGTTTGCCTGTACCCCTGCCACCATGAACAGCAATATCATGATGATCGCCGAGCGCCCAAAGAGCTTTCTCATTTTCGAGACAACCTCCCTTCTGGTTTCCACACCAGCAGATAGATTCCAGCTCCATTGGATGTTCGCCATAGGAACATTCTAGCGCAACTGCTTTGCAGCGTCTGTAACATGGGTCACCTCGTTTCTCTATGCAGGATCTATCGTCGGATCACTAATTTCTGGAGCACACTTCGTACCGGGTGCCCATTGGTATCTCGCACTGTGACGAGATAGAGATAGACACCATTGGCTACAGGCCGACCCCGAGAGTCCTCCAAGGGCCAGTGCAGCGCCCCTGAAGACGACTCTGTCTGATAGATCAATTGACCTTGCAGATCGAAGATCCGCACGGAGATTTGGGTACCTACTGGGGCAGAGAACTCGATCGTTCTGGAGAGAGCGCGCACGCGCAACGGCGTCAGCGTCTTGGCTGTCGCCGTGGGCAAGGGCACTTCCAAGCAGAACATCTCCGTGCGCACGCCAATCGCAAATTCAGCGATCCATCGAACATCTGTGACGTCAATGTTCTCGGCGCTTCCCGGAGCGGGCTGACAGGGGGCGCGCACGTCGGCGGCCCAGCGCGCGAGAGCGTCTAAATCCCGCAAGCCCACGATGAACTCCGCCGCGAGCTTCGCATCAATAATATCAACGTCGCCGTCGCCATCCACGTCGCCCTTGCGACGCGCTGGAGGCGGAGGCGGTGCCGGCCGCGCTGTCACCTTGACCGTATCAGACCCCGTCGCTCCCTCAGGGTCGGTTACTATAAGCTCGATAATATACTCCCCCGCGACGTCGGGGGTGAACGTCGGCTGAGCTGTGTCCGCGCCCGTCAGCTCAGCTGCGCTCCCTTCAGGAGTCGAGACGAAGCGCCACTGGAACGTGATGGGGTCGCCGTCGGGATCGCTCGATCGTCTTCCGTCGAGCGTCACGAGCGTCCCCACGGTCACCGTCTGATCGGGCCCAGCATTGGCGATGGGCGGCTGATTGGGCGGACGAGGCGGGCCAAAGCGACTCCCAAAGAAGATATACGCTTCGCCCGAATCGGGCCTCAAATTCTCCTCCCCGTCGGCGTTGAGCGCGCCTAGGATCACTTCCGCGAAGCCGTCCCCGTCTAAATCCCCAGCAATCGCCGCGCTCCCCAGACGATCATCGGCTTCTGCCCCTACAAAGACTGCCGCCACCGGCGCGTCTTTTGCCCGTAGGTCAATCACCCTAGGCATGGGGCTCTGCCCCAAGATAAGATACGCCTCGCCCGCGTTCAAGCGCTTGTTCTCCGGGCCATCAGCCGAGTCTGCCCCCAAGACCATATCCCAGTAGGGATCATCAAATGTTACTCCTCCGATCAAGCCCGAAGTGACCGCCCGACCCAGTCGATCTCCAGCATCAGCACCATAGATGATTATATCGTATTGCCCGACGGCTAAATCATAGATTTTTTGCAACAAGGAGCCGCCAAAGAGCACATAGACTGCACCCGACCCAGGGCGCTTGTTCTGCTCCCCTCTGGCTCCAGGAGCTCCGATGATCACATCAAAGAAGCCGTCACCATTGACGTCGCCTAACGCCACGGAGACACCCAACGTATCTCCGGCATCAGCCCCGTAGATATGCACATCGGGACGATCTTTCGCCAAATCGATTCTTTCGGGCAACGTCGTCGAGCCAAAGAGAATATAAACTTCCCCCGCATTGTTGCGCCCGTTGCCAGGACCGTCAGCTTGGTGCGCTGCAATGATCAGATCGTCAAAGAGATCTCCATTCACGTCGCCACTCACAATGACGTTGCCGAGCTGATCTATAGCATTTCGCCCGAAAATCGTCATATCGGCGTTACGCCGGGCGAGATCGATCGTGCGCGGGAAGCTGGTGCTGCCGAAAAAGACATATACTTGCCCAGTACTGGCCCGCTCCTTGCGCGGCCCGTCGGCGTCGGTCGCCCCAACGATTAAGTCGGCGATGCCGTCGCCGTTGAGGTCGCCCGTTGCTACCGAAGCCCCGAAGCGATCCCCCGGCGTCTCCCCGTGAATAGTAATATCTTGGTCGCCGTCGAAAATATCTATGAGTTTATTGGGATTTGGGCGCCCGTAGATCACATAGACAGCCCCAGCGTCGCGACGACGTTCGGGGAGCCCATAGGGGCCGTCCACACCCGCCGCGCCAACAATTAAGTCGAGCCGCCCGTCGCCGTTGATATCCCCCACGGCGACCGACGTGCCGAGCATATCCCCCGGCCGCGCCCCCGTCACGACTATATCCGCGTGATACTTGGCCAAATCGTAGAGATTCTCCAGCGACGAGCGCCCGAAGATCACGTAGACTTTGCCGGCGTCACGACGGTTTCCTTGCTCGACATCAGCGGCGGGATCGCCCAAGATCAAGTCAGCTAAGCCGTCGCCGTTGACGTCCCCGATGGCGATCGAATTGAAGTCTGTGAGAAAATCCTTGGCGTTCGCGCCGAAGATCGTGATGTCCTGGTTGAAGTCGGCGATATCGAGCACGAGCGGCTCGGCCGCCCCGATCAGCCCCCACCCCA
>Ga0079997_118933_pt1 | contig 32705 bp, 26 predicted proteins | sample PerSpoCPS_CMetaG_FD_69200 | JGI IMG/M metagenome (GOLD analysis project Ga0079997, IMG submission 69200) | Archaeal communities from Yellowstone National Park, Wyoming, USA - Perpetual Spouter C (PS_C) MetaG (SPADES assembly) (version 2) | ecosystem: Environmental > Aquatic > Thermal springs >... | reverse complement strand
CAATCCGGTGCCGGGTACCAGGTCCCAGATAGCCGGACCCGATACCGGGTACCCGGTACCTGATACCCAACACTGAATGGAAGGCCGGGATACGGGTGGGATTCCCGGTTCATGTTCCGAAAAACCCGCACACGGGGTCTACATCCTGCATCCTGCATCTTGCATCCTGCATCGTGCATCCTGCATCCCGCATTATTCTAACCCAGAATCCCGCACTGTCCAAACCCCTTTCCCCCCAAAGCGCACCCATTCTTAACCCGGACCCGTAGCGATGTCCCGGGCCCACGCCCGACAGGCCATGTACCAATCGACCAGCCGCCGGAAGCCCTCCTCTAAGGAGACCTCCGGGGCCCAGCCCAAGAGCCGCCGAGCTTTGGAGATGTCCGCCCAGGTCGCCGGCAGGTCGGCCGGATGCGGAGGACGGTGCTCGACCCGGGCAGGTCGTCCGACGAGTCGTTCAACGAGTCGGATGACTTCCATCAGGGGAACCGGTCGGTCGGAACCCAGGTTGATGATTTCGAACTTCGAAGGGCGAGGGCCCGAGGAGAGGGCCGGCCCTTCGGCCTGCAGGAAGGCAAGGGCGGCCAGGGTACCCCGGGCGATGTCGTCCACGTATGTAAAGTCTCGTTGTTGCCGACCGTCCCCGTAGAGGACGACCGGCCGGCCCTCGGCGATCCACTGGACGAACCGGAAGGGGCTCATGTCGGGTCGGCCGGCGGGGCCATAGACGGTGAAGTACCGCAGGACGGCCACGTCCAGGCCGTGCAGGTAGTGATACGTATAGCACAGCGTCTCGGCCGCCTTCTTCGAGGCCGCATAGGGCGACAGGGGGCCGTCCGTGTCGGCCTCCTCCCGGAAGGGGAGAGGGTTACGGACGCCGTAAAGGCTGGACGTAGAGGCCAGGATGAACGTCCGTACGCCGGTCGCCCGGCAAGCCTCCAGCAGGTTCAGGGTCCCCGTCACGTTCGTCTCGTAATACGACCAAGGGTCGAGGACGGACGGCCGCACGCCGGCCCGGGCCGCCAGGTGAATGACGGCCCCGAAGGGGGGTCCATCGGCCGACGCAAAGAGACGGGCGAGGGCCGACCGGTCCGTCACGTCCAGGACGCGAAACTCGAAGTCCGGGTAGGACCGAAGCTGGTCGAGGCGCCACCGCTTGAGGCGGACGTCGTAAGCGTCGTTGAGATTATCGACGCCGACGACCCGATGACCCACCCGCAGGAGGTGTTCGGCGACCTTCCAGCCGATAAAGCCCGCACAGCCGGTCACGAGAACTCGCATGGGAACGACTCGTGGTCGGGTCCCCGGTACGGGTACCCGGAACCCGAAGCCCGTTACCCGCAAGATACAGGACTTGGCCTCCGGTATGCAAACGGTTCGGCCCTCGGCATCGAACCGTGATAACCGGGTGCCCGGTACCCGACACCTGGAACCCGGTACCCGGTACCTGTCTCGTTGCCCTCGGCCGACGGATGGGTTACGATGGGGGATGGAGCGCCACGGAGGATTCCCATGCCCGACGTCTACGACCTGATCTATGACTGGAACCGGGCCGACGACGAGCCCCCAGGCCCGAAGAAGCGTATCCAACTGGACGACGAGACCCTGCGGGACGGCCTCCAGAGCCCCTCGGTCTTGAATCCCCCCATCGAGGCCAAAATCCGCATCCTCCACCTCATGGATGCCTTAGGCATCGATACGGCCGACGTCGGTCAGCCGGCGGCCGGTCCCCGGGAGTATGAACACACCCTGCGGCTTGCCCAGGAAACGGTCACGGCGGGCCTTCGCATCGCTCCGAACTGTGCGGCTCGGACGGTCGTCGGCGACATCCAGCCCATCGTGGACATCGCCGAGCGGATCGGGCGTCCCATCGAGGCTTGCGTGTATATCGGTTCGAGTCCCCTGCGCATGGACGTCGAGGGCTGGACGCTGGACTTCCTCCTCCGGCGGGTCGAGGAGGCCGTGACCTTCGCCGTCCGCCACGGCCTGCCCGTGATGTTCGTCACGGAGGACACGACTCGGGCCCACCCCGACACGCTGACGAAACTCTACACGACGGCCATCTACTGCGGTGCCCAGGCCGTCTGCATCGCCGACACCGTCGGTCACGCCACGCCCCGGGGCGCTTACCGGGTCACCCGCTTCATCCGAGAACTCTGCGACCGCACGGCGCCCGGCACCCGCGTCGACTGGCACGGCCACCGGGACCGGGGCCTGGACGTCGCCAATGTTCTGGCCGCCGTCGAGGCCGGGGCCGACCGGGTCCACGGGGCGGCCATCGGCATCGGGGAACGGGCCGGCAATACCCCGATGGAACTCATCCTCGTCAACCTGAAGCTCTTGGGGTACATCGACAACGACCTGTCCCGCCTGCCGGAATACTGTGAAACCGTCTCCCGAGCCGTCGGCGTACCGATTCCCCACAACTACCCCGTCGTCGGCCGGGACGCCTTCCGCACGGCCACGGGCGTCCACGCCGCGGCCGTCATCAAGGCCCTCCGCCGGGGCGACGTCCATCTGGCCAATATGGTGTATTCGGGCGTGCCGGCCCACCTGTTTGGCCTCCGACAGGTCATCGAGGTCGGCCCCCTCAGCGGGAAGTCCAACGTCGTCTACTGGCTCGAATCCCACGGCTATCCCGTGACCGACGAGCTCGTCGAGCGCATCTTCGAGTACGCCAAGCGGTCCGACCACATCCTGACGGACGCCGAGATCGAACAGCTTATCGCCGCCACGGCGTCTGCCCCGGCATGACGGCCCATGACGTGGATTCGGGTCGGCTCGGTCGACGACTTCCCGGAGGGTCGGGGCCGGGCCATCTTCTGCGGGCGGTGGCGCATCGCCGTATTCCGCCGACGGGGGCGGCTCTACGCCATCGGCCATGACTGCCCCCATCAGGGCGGACCGCTGTCTCAGGGTGTCCTCGACGGCTATCGGGTCGTGTGCCCTCTACACGGCTGGGACTTCGACATACGGACGGGCCGGTCTTCCACCGTCCCCGGGGCTTCCGTCCCGACATTCCCCGTCGAGGAGCGGGAAGGTGCCGTGTACGTGTGGATGGAAGGAGGGGGATAGAGCGGTGGGGCAGTGAGGCAGGAAGGCAATAAGGCAGGAAGGCAATAGGGCAATAAGGCAGTAGGGCAATAAGGCAGGAAGGCAGTAGGGCAGGAAGGCAATCGGGCAGTAGGGCTGTGAGGCAAAGGGACGAAGTTCGGCCCTCGGTGCTCGGTATCCGGCCCTCGGCATCGATTCGGCTCCGGTACCGGGTATCAAGTCCCAGGTGCCAGGTACCCGAGACCTGGCGCCCATACCGAGTCCCAATACCCGGCAGGGAAGGCCGGGATACCAGCGGGATTCCCGGTTCCTGTCCCAAGAAACACGCACACGGATATGCGAGATGCAGGATACAGGATGCGGGATACAGGATGCAAGATGCAGGATGCAGACCCCGTGTGCGGGTTTTTCGGAACATGAACCGGGAATCCCACCCGTATCCCGGCTTTCCATTCAGTGTTGGGTATCAGGTACCGGGTTCCAGGTACCGGGTCCTGGTACCTGGAACCGGATACCCGGCACCGGGTCGACGCCGAAGGCCGGATACCGAGCACCGAGGGCCGAGTCGGGTACCGGGTACCAGGTATCGGGTGCCGGCTACCTGGCACCTGGGACCTGGTACCCGGCACCGGAGCCGGTCCGACGCCGAGGGCCGGGTACCGAGCACCGAAGACCGGGCCCGGCCCCGGCTCGGTCCCGGGGACTCGGCCATGGAGGGATGAGGGGCAAGGGAGATGCAACCTTCGCGTATCCCCCGTCCAGACCGAGGGCCGAGAACCGAAGGCCGGACACCGAACTCCGGCACCCGGTACCTGTTTTTACATCTGAATGGTAGGTTCTTATGATTCCGTCCCGAGAGTTATTGAGTGAGGAAAATCGGAGGTACGCCGAGCGGGCTCGGGAGGTCGCCGAGAAGTACGTCCTCCCTCGGGCGGCCGAATGGGACCGCACGGGCGAGTATCCCTGGGCGGCCATCGAGGCGCTTCGGGCCTATGACCTGATGGGGGTCTGGATCCCGAAGGAGTACGGGGGCCATGGGGCGGGGCTCCTGAATCTCTGTCTGGTCGTCGAGGAACTGTCTCGCGTCTGTGGGGCCGTCGGGGTCGCCTACATGGTCAATGCCCTGGGGTCACTCCCCCTCATCCTGGGCGGGACGGAGGAGCAGAAGCGTCGGTACTTACCGGCCATCGCCCGGGGGGAGAAGCTCATCGCCTTTTGTCTTTCCGAGTACGGGGCGGGTTCCGACGCGGGGGGTCTCAAGACGCAGGCCGTCCGAGAGGGGGACGACTACGTCATCACGGGCGACAAGAAGTGGACGACGAATGCGGAAGCCGCATCCATCTACATCGTCTATGCGACGACGGACCCTGAGAAGGGCACGCGGGGCATCAGCGCCTTCATCGTTGAGAAGGGCATGGACGGCTTCATCATCGGCAAGAAGGAGGACAAGATGGGCATCCGGGCGGTGCCCGTCCATGAGACCCACTTTCGGGCCTGCCGGGTGCCGAGGGCAAATCTCCTGGGGGGGCAGGAAGGGATCGGCTTTTACAATGCGATGATGACCCTCGACCGGGCACGTCCGGGCGTGGCGGCCCAGGCCGTCGGTCTGGCCCAGGGGGCCTGGGAGCTGGCCGCCGAGTGGGTCGCCAAGCGGGTTCAATTCGGCCAGCCCCTGATCGCTCAGGAGGCCATCCAGTTCATGTTGGCCGACATGGCGACGGCCATCGAGGCGGCTCGTCAGCTGGTGTACACGGCGGCCCAGGCGGCCGACCGGGACCTCAAGACGCTGAGCATGCTGGCGGCCATGTGCAAGGTCTTCGCCTCGGACGTCGCCATGCGGGTGGCGACGGACGCCGTTCAGCTCTTTGGGGGTTACGGCTATGTCCGGGAGTACATGGTCGAGAAGTACATGCGGGACGCGAAGATCACCCAGATTTACGAGGGTACGAACCAGATCCAGCGGCTCGTCATCGCCCGACACATCTTGCGGTGGGTATCGGGCCGGGACGGCCTGCTCAGCGAGTTCCTGAACGTCACGGGTGCCCGGAAACCCGAGGACTTACGGAGTGGCGAATGGATACCCCTGTGACCCATCCGGCGGACCCGTTGGAGGAGCGTATCCGTCGGGTCCAGCACATGTACAAGGTCCTGTGGACCTATTACCAGACGGCCCAGAGTCTCCTGCGGACTCTCCTGAAGCTCCGCCGTCTGGAGGACATCGGCCTGGACCAGGTCTATCAGCAGTTGCAGGCCCTGGACCAGATGACAGACCGGCCGCCCGACTTGATCGAGCCCGTCCTCCAGTCCCTCGAGGCCCAGCTCCAGCGGGCTCACTACGTCCTGGCCCAGTTCGATTCGAACATCTCCCCGAGCGTCACCCGGCGCTATATCGAACGGCTCGAGTCCTTCGACGACCGTTTCCTGGTCTATCTCATTCAGTTCCTGCTCGGCAAGTACCCGATGACCCAGGACGACTGGGACAAGGTCGACCTCCTCCTGACCAAGCTGGCCATCGTGCGGAATCCCAAGACGGATCAGTACGAACTCCGACCCGAGAGCCGCCTGCTTCAGCTCCGGGCCCAGATCACGCAGTACTATCCCATGCCGTATACACCGCCGGAGCGCATCAACGAACTCGTGGCGGAGGCCGACGCCATCGCCGCCGAAGTCCGCAGGGTGACGAGCTATCAGGACCTGCTGGAGTGGGGCCTGCTGGCCCGCATCCGGGAATTCAAGAAGAACGTCCAGCATCTCATGCTCCACCCTCAGCTCATGATCCCCTTCCTGCGGCTGAACCTGACGACGAAGAAGAAGTTCACCGTCCTGTACTCCCAAGAGGTCGAACGGATTCAGGCCTCGATCCGTCTGCTGGAGAAAACGACGCCGCCGGTGGGTGTCACCGGCCCTGAGGAGCTCCCGACCGAGGCCGAGCCGGCCGGTGAGCTCTCATCTTCCCGGGCAGGCGGTCTATCGGCCGGGGTCGCCGCCCTGGAAAGCGAGGAGTTCGTTCAGATCCTGGCCAATCTCGAGAAGCGGATGGAAACCATCGCCGAGATGGTGGGGAACGCTCTCCGGTCGAGGACCCCGTCGTCGACACCTGTCGAGACGCCGCCGCCCGTCGAGCTGGTCGGGGCCGAGCTGGCGGACACGACGACCCTTCAGGTTCCGGAGATGATCCGACCGGAGATGGAGGCCCTCCTGCAGGCCTTCCGGCGGGTGGACTGGCGGAAGAGTCTCTCCGAGATCGCCTTCTCGGAACCCCTCAGCGCTTATGCGATGGAACCCTTCGAGGTCGAGGCCTTCCAGATGGGGTTCCAGAGGGACTCCGTCGGGGCGGAGGCTCGGGTCGCCTACCGTCTGATCGTGATGGCGGCCCTGTGTCGGCATATCATGTCCCGGCTGGCCCGGCAGGTCCTGGACCTTCAGCGGGCCCATCCAGACGGGTGGGTTCAGCACCTGCCGAGGGAAACAGTCGAGCGCATCCGGGCCATGCTGGATCAGTCGGAGGTCTACGAGGGCCAGTTGACCCGTCTGCAGGGCCTGGCCTCGCTGGATGCCTCGGTCCGCCGGCGTCTGAGCCGGGCCTTGCGAAAGCTTCAGCGGGCCCGGGTCGGCCTGTCGCTCTTGTACGACCAGGTCGAGGAGGCCTGGACGCTTCAGGTCGGCCCCGTCCCGGCCCCGAGCGGTCCCCCGCCGAAGGCGTTCATTCGGCTTCGTGCGGAGCCGACGTCCCTCCTGACATGGTTGGGCTGGATCGTGGCGGCGGCGATGTTCCTGCTGACCCTGTTTCTGATGTCGAGGGGTAGGTGAGGGTCGGCTCGATGGGAGGCGGTCCAAAGGTGTTGCGGGTCCTGATCGTCTGCACGGGAAACCTCTGTCGGAGCCCCATGGCGGCCGTCTACTTGACCCATCGGCTCCGGCAGATGGGAATTCCCCACGAGGTCCAGAGCGCCGGTATCATGGCCTGGGCGGACCGACCGGCCTCCGAACTGGCCCATCAGGTCGTGGCCAGCTCGGGCCTGTCGTTGGACGGCCACCGGTCCCGACCCCTGACGGCCGACCTGGTCGCCTGGGCCGACTGGGTCCTCGTCATGGAACCCTGGCACCGGGCCTGGATCGCCCGGCATTTCCCGGCTCATGCCGCTAAGACCGTACTCCTGGGGACCTTCGTCGACGGGGCCGACGACTCCGTCATCCCGGACCCCTATGGGGAGGACCGGACCGCCTATGTCCTCGTGTGGAATCTCCTCCGCCATGCCATCGACGCATGGCTTGACACCCTGCAACGTTCGGCTAAATTAAATCCCTTCCGCACCTCGCGTTCGTCTTAAATCCGGTCACGCCCGAAGGGAGGTTCCTCGATGTCCATCGAATATCTCATCATTGGGGCCTATCTATGCCTCATCCTCGGCCTATCGCTCTTTGGGTTTCATCGGTACATCATGGTTTACCTGTACCGGAAGTACGTCCATGGGGATCCCCCGCCGCCCCCGCCGCCGTCCGAATGGCCGACCGTGACCGTCCAGCTCCCGATCTACAACGAAAACCACGTGGTCGCCCGTCTCCTGAAGGCCGTCGCCTGCCTGGACTATCCCCGGGACCGTTTGGAAATCCAGGTCCTGGACGATTCGACCGACGAGACGACCCAGACGATCGCTTACTGGGTCGAGCACTACCGGCGCCAGGGCCTGACGATCCACCACATCCACCGGAAAGAGCGGACGGGTTTTAAGGCCGGTGCCCTGGCCCACGGACTTCGCACGGCCCGAGGCGAGTTCATCGCCATCTTGGACGCCGACTTCGTGCCGCCCCCCGACTTTCTCCAGCGGACGATCCCTTACTTTCAGGACCCGACCGTCGGCCTCGTCCAAGTCCGGTGGGAATACCTCAACCGGCACTTTTCGATCCTGACCCGCGTCCAGTCCGTCATGCTGGACGGCCACTTCGTCGTCGAGCACACCGCCCGGAATCGGTCGGGCCGCTTCTTCAACTTCAACGGGACGGCCGGCGTTTGGCGACGAGCGGCCATCGAATCGGCCGGTGGGTGGACCCAGGACACCCTGACGGAGGACCTGGACCTGAGCTACCGAGCGCAGTTGAAGGGGTGGCGTTTCATCTACCTGAAGGACTACGTCGTCCCGTCCGAACTACCGGTCGAGACGGCCGCCTTCATGCGGCAACAGTTCCGCTGGGCGAAGGGCTCGACCCAGACGGCCCTCAAGCTCCTCCCTCGGATTCTTCGGAGCGGGGTCGACCCCCGGGTGAAACTGGAGGCCTTCTTTCACTTGACGGCCAACGTGTCGTATGTCCTGATCGTGGGAATCGGCCTCCTGCTGGGTCCCGTAATCTGGGCTCGTTACCGCCTGGGGTTGTACCACCTGCTATGGCTGGACGTTCCCCTCTTCTGCCTGGCGACCCTCTCGGTGGCGACGTTCTATGTGCTCTCCCAGCGGGAGAACCCGACGGGCCTGCGGGGCTGGTGGAACTGGCTGTGGGTCATTCCCATGTTGATGGCCGTCGGCATCGGGATCTCCCTCAACAACGCCCGGGGCGTCCTGGAGGCCCTCCTCGGCGTGACTTCGCCCTTTGAACGGACGCCCAAGTACGGCATTACCCACGCTTCGGCCCATCCGGGCTGGACGCTCTCGGCCTACCGGCTGAAGAACTGGCTCATGCCCCTCCTGGGTCTGGGGATGGGCCTATACTTCCTGGCCGTGTTGTACCTATGCATTGAAGAAGACCTATGGTATAGCATTCCCTTCGTGGTCCTCTTCATGGTCGGGTTCCTGTATACTTCCGGCACGACGCTCTGGCAGACCTGGGTCCTCCCGTGGACGGTCCGCCGCCTCGGCGTGGCCCCGGCCCGACATCCCTTAGGGATGTAGCTTACCCCGTGTGCGGGTTTTTCGAAGCATGAGACGGGCATTCCGCCTGGTACCCGGTACCGGGTACCCGGTATCGGGTACCGGGCACCGGATTCGGTGTTCGGCCTCCGGTTCTCGGCCCTCGGTCTGGATGAAGAATGCGGGAAGGTCGTATCTCCCTTGCCCCTCATCCCTCCATGGCCGAGGGCCGAACACCGAGCACCGAAGACCGAGTCTGGCCACCGGAAAACGCGCACATTGGGTTAGCTTAGTACCCGGCCCTCGGCTTGAACGAGGGATGAGGGAAGATCCCATCTTCCCCACCCCTCACGCCTCGATGGCCGAAAACCGGATACCGAGCACCGAAGACCGAGCCCGGGTACCTGCATCCTGCATCTTGCATCCTGTATCCTGCATCTTGTATCCTGCATCCCCTATCGTGTATCTTGCATCCTGCACCTGAGGTCCTGGGATGGAAATCACGGCCGTTCGACCGGCGGTCGCCATCGAGGGCGGTGAAATCACGATCGAAGCGACGGATTGGCCCGTCGACCGATATCGGGAGGTGTCCGTCTGGTTCGGCGACCGGCCCGGCCACATCGTCTTGCAGAAGCGGAACCTGTGCCGCGTTCGAGTCCCGACGGACGCGACCGGTGAGGGGCAAGTCCGCATCCGGGACGAGGTCGTCGCCGAGTTTCGGCTGACCGTCGGCCAGCGGGTCCTATCGGATATTCACGCCGTCGACAATCCCGTCATCGATCGGTTGGGATACGTGTACACGACCTACAGCGGGACCCGGGACGAGACGCCGCCTGTATCCGTGTTCCGCCTTGGGCCGAATGGCACGGTCGAACACTACGTGACGGCCATCCGCAACGCCACGTCCCTGGCCCTGGACGTGAACGACCACCTCTACGTCAGCAGTCGGTTCGAGGGTCGGGTCTATAAGGTCCTGGACCGGGACCAGCTGGAGGTGTATGCCGAACAGCTGGGGACCCCCTTTGGCCTGGTCTTTAACCGGGACAACTATCTCTTTGTCGGAGACCGGGAGGGGAAGATTTATAAGATTTCGCCTCAGCGGGAAGTGAGCGTCTTTGCCGAACTCCCCGCCAGCCCTATCGCCTACCACCTGGCCTTGGACCCAGACGGGAACCTCTTCGTGGCCGTTCCCCAGGTCGCTTCAGGCACCCTCTACATGATCGACCCCCTGGGGAACGTGATCCCCTACTACAACGGTCTGGGCCGTCCCCACGGGATGGCCTTTGACGAGGCCGGCAACCTCTACGTCTGCCAGGGACGGGTCCACGACAGCGGGGTCTTCCGGTTTGACGCCCGGGGGAACATTCAGAAAGTCCTCGCCAGTCCGCCCGTCGTCGGTATCGCTTTTGACGAAAACCGCCGGGTCTGGCTGGCGACCTCCCAGGCCCTCTACCGTATCACCGTCCCCCCGGAATTCTTTGCATGACGGCTATCCCCGGGGTCGGGGACGGTGTTCGTAAAAGAAGCGGGCCGCCTCGGTCCGATTGGTCGCCCCGATTTTCGTGAATATGTTTTGAATGTGGAACTTAACCGTACTCAGGCTCAGGCCCAGCGTGCGGGCGATCTGCTTGTTGCTCAGGCCCCGGGCGATCAGCTCCAGGACCTCCCACTCCCGTCGGGACAGGTCCCGACCCGCCTCGCCTGCCCCGGCTGACCCCGCCAGCCACCGGTGGGCCGACCGGGGAAAGACCAGATGGCCGTGGTAGACCTGCCGAATGGCCGCCACCGTCTGCTGGGGGCTGTCCGTCTTAAGGACAAAACCGTCCGCCTGATGCTCGATGGCCGCCCGGATCGACTCGCTGTCGCCGAAGGCGCTCAGGATGAGGACCCGCACGGGCCAGCCCTCGGACCGGATCTGCTTCAGGCAGGCCCACCCGTCCATACCGGCCATCTGGAGGTCCAGGACGACGACGTCGGGTCGGTAGCGATGGAGAGCGTCCAGCAGTTGCTGACCGTCGGTGGCCGTCGCCACGACCTCGATGTCCGGCTCGTTTTCCAGAAAGGACCGCAAACCCTGAAGGACCAACGGGTGGTCGTCGGCCAACATGATCCGGATGACCCTTTGGGGGAGAACGTCACTGGTGGCCTGCATGACCCGGTACCCAGACGGTGATGCGTGTGCCTTGACCGGGGCGGCTCTCGATATGGACGGTGCCTCCGACCAGGGCCGCGCGGTCCCGCATGCCCCGGAGGCCGACGCGCAAGCGGCGGTCGGCCGCTACCTGCGTCAGGACACGTTCCACGTCGAAGCCGACGCCCTCGTCCCAGACCTCCATGCCGACCCCGCCGTCCCGGGGATAGAGGTGGACGTACTGACGGTCCGTCCCGGCGTGACGGTAAGCGTTCGACAGGGCCTCCTGCAAGATTCGGTACAGGACGATCTTAACCGGCGTAGCCACGTCGGGGATAGGCGGCGTGACGGACAGCTCGACCCGGCACCCCGTGAGTTCCTCGTGCTGGAGGATCAGGCCCTCGACGACAGAGACCAGGTCCCGCTTTTGAAACTCGGGCGGGGCGAAGGCACCGATGAAGTTCCGGATGCTCCATAGGGCATTCCGGATTAGGGTGCTGATCTGGGTCAGGCTGTGGGCGATGGCTTCAGGACTGGGCCGACCCTCCTCATCGGCGCCGGTCAGCCTCTTGTGGAGGGCGTCGATCTGGGACAGAGCGGCGTACATGTCCTGGACAGGCCCGTCGTGGATGTCCAGGACGATCCGGCACAATTCCCGCTCCGTCAGCTCTAAGAAGTCCGAAACCCCCGGTCGGGTCCGGGTCCGACGGATCACCTTGGGAAGCTTCATCGGTCCTTCTCTCCGCTTCTCCGGGATGGCCTTACCTTTCTCTTGAACGCTCCGACGGCCTCGGGACCGAGTCCCTCACGCCCGCATGGACCCCTTGGGCCAAGGGCTCCTCTTCGTCACTCCGTCACATCGTCCCTTCGTCACATCGTCACTTCGTCACCCCGTCACTTCCATTGTAAATAATAAGTCCCCCCTCCTTCGAAGGGAAACCATTGTCGTCATCCCCGTCCAGAGGGTTCGGGGATTACCGGTAGGGCAACCGACCCTCGCCGGTATAGTCGATCTGGCTGAAACCCATCAGCTTGTCCAGGCGGTGGAGGGCCCGCACGTACCGGACCGTCCCGGTCCGGGCCCGCATGACGATGCTGTCGGTGACGACGCTGTCCCGATGAAACTGGACGCCCCGCAGGAGAGCACCGTCGGTGATCCCCGTGGCGGCGAAGAAGACGTCGTCGGAGCGGACCAGGTCGTCGACGCCCAGGATTTCTCGGAGCCTCGGTCCAAGGGTTGCCTCCAGGCGGACCCGTTCCGTGTCGTCCTGCGGGGCCCGCCGGGCCTGCAGGACTCCGCCGAGGGCCTTGACGGCCGTAGCGGCCAGGACGGCCTCCGAAGCGCGGGCGATGCCCATCAGGACGTCGACGCCGGTCCCGTCCATGGCCGCCAGGATGGCGCCCAGCACGAAGCCCCCGGGGCTCCGCCGCACGTAAACCCCGGCGGCCTGAAGCGTTTGGACGAGGGCCTCATGACGGGGCTCATCGACGACGAAGACGGTCATGTCCTGCGGACTTCGGTTCAGGGCGGCGGCGATCGCCCGCAGGTTCTCGACGGGATCCCGGTTTAGGTCGATGGCGTCCCGGGCGAGGCCCTTAGCGGCGATGACCTCCAGGTGCCGGCAGGGGCCGGGGTCCCACAGGCTCCACCGGTCGGCCAGGGCGACCATCGCCAGCGTGTTGGGTCGGTCCAGGGACTTGGTCGGCGGACCCTCGATGGGGTCGACGGCCACGTCGACGGCCGGGGGCCGTCCGGTTCCGACGATTTCGCCCCGGAAGAGGACGGGGGTCTCTCCCTTCTCGCCTTCGCCGATCACGATGGTGCCGTCCATGTCGATCGTCTGGAGGACCAGCCGCATGGCCTGAGCCGCCGCCAGGCCGGCCGTTTCCCGCTCGCCCCGCTCGCCCAGGCGGGCGGCGACCATGGCGGCGGCCTCGGTGGCCCGCACGAGCTCCAGGGCCAGGTTCCGTTGGGGTCGTTCACCCATCAAGTCCCCTCCGTAGAAAGATTACCGGGTCGAGAATGGAAGCACCCCGGTCCTCGGGTTCGGGCGGGGTCCCGCGAGACCGAGACCCAGGGATACGGGAATGTCACCGCCTTTCATCCTCGGTCTTCCCCCCTCGGCGTCGGGGCATACCGCATGCCCTTTCGCTGACTGCTGTGACCGTGAAAGACCCGGGCCTTGGGATAGATGAACCGGGCCGCATAGCCGACGGCCAGGGCCGCCTGCGCAAAGCCGCAGGCGATCAGGTACATCTTCTCGACGCCCTCCTGAAAGGCGATGTCGCCGGCCGCATACACGCCGGGCAGGTTCGTCTCCAGGCGAGCATTGACCAGGACGTGACGCCCGTCTAACAGAAGGCCCCAATGCTGAATCGGACCGAGATTCGGTTTCAGGCCGATACAGATGAGGACGTCATCGACGGCCAGGACCTTCTCGACGCCCGCGGCGTGGTCCACGATGACGGCCTCCCGGACCCGACCGTCGCCCCGGACGGCCCGGAGCTCATGCCGGACGAGAACGCGCACGGGGGACTCGAAGAGGGCCTGGACGCTTCGGGCGTGGGCTTCAAAGTAGTCGAAGCGGTGGATGAGGGTGACCTCGCGGGCCCAGCGGTGGAGCTCCAGAGCCCAATCGACGGCCGTGTCGCCGCCCCCGACGATGAGGAGGCGCCGACCCAGAAAGTCTTCCCGCCGGCGGACGGCGTAGTGGACGCCCTGGCCTTCCAGCTCGGCTACGCCCGGAACGGCGAGTCGGTTCGGCTCGAAGGCGCCCAGGCCGGCACAGACGATGGCCGTTCGGCTGAAGTAGACGCCCTCAGTCGTCGTCAGCCGCAGGCGGCCCGGTTCAAGGACTTCCAGGGACTCGACCCGTTCGTTGAAGCGGAAGTCGGCGCCGAACTGGCCGGCCTGCTTGAAGAGCTCGGCGACGAGGTCTCGTCCCAAGATGGCCGGGTACCCTCCAACGTCATAGATGTACTTTTCGGGGTACAGAGCCGTGATCTGGCCTCCCGGTCGGGGCAGGGCCTCCAGGACGAGGGTTCGGAGGTTCCGCATACCAGCGTAGAAGGCCGCATACAGGCCGGTCGGGCCGGCCCCGATGACCGCCACGTCGTAGGGATCAGCCCCTGTCGGGCGCATCCGGGCCTCCCAGGCACAGGGCACTCAGTGTCTCCAGGTCCAGGTATTCCAGGCTCCGAGCCACCAGGACGGCGCCCCGGAAGTCCTGGCCGAAGGTGTAATCGTTGTAGATCACGGCACACGGGAGGCCAGCCGCCCGAGCCGCTCGGAGGCCGACCTCCGAGTCCTCGATAGCCAGGGTCGTATCGGGCGTCGTTCCCAGCTCGGCCAGACAACGTCGGTACAGAGGGGAATCGGGTGCTGTTTTGAGGCCGGCCTGCTTGCCCAGGATGGGCTCGAAGCGATCGGCGAAGGCCGGGAGACGGTACTGCAGGAGGGCCCGGACCTGGTCCTCGTCGGACGTCGAAACGATGGCCAGGCGGACGCCCCGCCGGACGGCCTCTTCGACGATCCGGGCGACACCGGGACGCAGGGGAAGGCGGGGCGCATACTTTTCGATGTAGAGTTGCTTTTTGAGGGCGACCAAGCGGGCGACGGCCGCCTCGACCTCTTCCGGCGACAGGGGCGGATTCAGCCGTTGAAGGGCCAGACGCATCCGTTGGGCATTGCCGGGGATGGCCAGCAGGGCCTTAAATTCCTCCCACGTCCAGCGGATAGGGAATCCCAGGGCGGCGAAGGCCTCGTTGCAGGCCGGCAGGTGGCCGTCTCGTTCCGTATAGGCCAGCGTCCCGTCGACGTCAAAGATGAGAGCCTTCAAGCGCAAGGAACCGGGCATCGCGCCTCCACGGCCCAGGACTTTTGTCCGATGCGCAGACCCGATAGCCTGTTCCCCCGGCCTCAATCCTCGACCCCACGGATTTCATGCCCATATCCTTGCCCTCCTCGCGAGAACGGCATCCCCCTTGTCGCCGCCATCATCGCCGGAAGATTCGCCCTGAGGGGTCGGGTACCGGGTTCCAGGTACCTGGCACCCGCGATCTCTTCTATCCTGCATCTTGCATCCTGCATCCATTTCTTAGTCGACGTCGTTGAGGTACTCCTCGAATCCCATCTCCGTCAGCCAGTTCTTGACCTCATAGGGCGGTCGCACTTCCGTCGGGTCCTTCAAGGGTCCCTCGGTCCAGTGGGGCAGGGCCCCTGCAGGCGGCGTCTGCGCCCAGAAGAAGTAGTAAAGCGCCCAGTAGCCTCCGTCGCCGTCTCGTAGGACGACGGCTTCTCCGTAGCCGTCCGTCAAGACCCGGACGGCCCGCTGGCAGGCTTCCCCGTAAGGAATTTCGTCCCACGTCATGGGAGCGCCTCCCCAGGGGGTGACGGCCACGGAGCGTCTCCCCCTCGGACGGCCTCCGGGGGAGCCTCCTCCCAGTCCGCCGGGGAAACGCCCTGAGCCTCACACTCCCGGAACACCCGGCTCTTGAGGATGTCCTCGGCCGTGATACGGCGGAGGTCTTCGGCCGTCACGGGACCGCCCCGCTCGCACAGTCGGAGGGCCTGACGGAGCCGCATGCGGTCGATGGCGTTCCGGATCGACCGGGCGTTGGCAAAGTTGGGCAGACGCATCCGGCAGGCGACATACCGACGGAACGCGATGCGAGCCTCGTCGTCCAGGACATAGTTCAGCTGGCGTAGCATGAGTTCCCCGATCTCGACGAGTTCGTCGAGGGTGTAATCGGGAAACTCGATGTGATGGGCGATGCGGGACCGTAGGCCGGGATTCTGGTTGAAGAAGCGCTCCATGCGGTCCTTGTAACCGGCAAAGATCACGACGAGGTTGTCCCGCTCGTTCTCCATCACCTGCAGGAGGATCTCGATGGCCTCTTGGCCGTAATCCCGTTCGTTCTCGGGGCGGTAAAGGCTGTAGGCCTCGTCGATAAACAGGACCCCGCCCATCGCCCGTTTCAGGACTTCCTTGGTCTTCGGGGCCGTGTGTCCGACGTACTGACCGACCAAGTCGTCCCGAGAAGCCACGGTCAGTTGATCCCGGCGGATATAGCCCAGGCGGTGGAGGACCGTGGCCATGCGCATGGCCACGGTCGTCTTACCCGTCCCGGGGTTGCCGACGAACGCCATGTGGAGGACCGGCCGCGTCGAGGTCAGGCCCATTTCACGCCGCACCCGGTCCACGACGAGAAAGGCGGCGATCTCCCGTATCCGTTGCTTGACGGGACGGAGCCCGACCAGTTCCCGGTCCATCTCCTCCAAGACCCGCAGGACCCCCGTCTGCTCCAGGAGGGCCCGGAGGTCGACCCCGGCGACCGGCGCTACCTCCGCCGTCAAGGCTTCCACCATATTCCGCCCTCCTCAATTCGGGTCAGTCCCGACGGTACCGGTCCCCGGCGGGCTTGTCCTCGACGTAGGGCTCGAGCCCGTATTTTTGGACCCGGCCGTCGGACCACAGGATCCGCCGGAGCCGAAAGCCGGGTTCCTCCGTCGGCGGCCGGTGGGCGATGAACGAGACCCGCTGGGCCTGCCACATCGGACTGGGGTCGTAGCCGTTGATCTTGATGTAGCAGTGGGGGAAGGCCTCTCGGCACTTCTTGAACTCGTACATCGCCGGCGCCGGGTCTTCCAGGTCGAACATCGGCAGGCCCCACATGTTCCAGTAGACGTTGTAAGGATGCGGATCGTCGGTGTACTCGATGGAGACGGCCCAACCCTGGCGGATGATGTATGCGATCTGCCGCTCGATCTGCTCGTCCGTCAGGTCGGGAAGATAAGAAAACGTGCCTTGTCGAAGCCGCATGACTCCCTCCTATAGGGTCACAGTCGTAAGGACGTCCGGGGTATCGGTGGGAGTAAAGTCGAAGGTCACGTCCTTCCAGACCTCGAGGGCGGCCGCCAACTCCTTGCAGTGGCGGGCGGCCTCCCGGAGGATTTCCGGACCTTCCCGCCGGATGTCCCGGCCCTCGTTGCGGGCGAGGACCATGGCCTCCAGGGCCACGCGGTTGGCCGTCGCCCCGGCCTGAATGCCCATCGGATGACCGATCGTGCCGCCCCCGAACTGGAGTACGACGTCGTCCCCAAAGAGGTCCAGGAGCAGGTGCATCTGGCCGGCGTGGATGCCCCCGCTGGCCACAGGGAAGACGGCAGGCAAGTAAGCCCAGTCCTGTTCGAAGTAGATCCCCCGGACGGGGTCCGGCTGGACGTGTTGTTCCCGCAGGATCGTGTAGTAGCCCTGCACGAGGTTGGGGTCGCCCTCGAGTTTGCCGACGGCCGTCCCGGCGTGGATATGATCGACTCCGAGCATCCGCATCCACTTGGCCAGGACCCGGAAGGATATCCCGTGGTCCTTCTGACGGGTGAAGGTGGCATGGCTGGCCCGGTGGAGGTGGAGGATCATCCCGTTGTCGTGGCACCAGTTCGACAGCGACTGGAGCGCCGTGTAGCCCATCGTCAGGTCGGCCATGATGATGACCGAGCCGATCTCCTTGGCAAACTCGGCCCGCTTGTAGACTTCCTCCATCGTCGGGGCCGTCACGTTCATGTAGTGGCCCTTCCGTTCGCCGGTGACCTGCTCGGCCTTGATGACGGCTTCCATGGCATAAAGGAACCGGTCCCGCCAGCGCATGAAGGGCTGGGAGTTGATGTTCTCGTCGTCCTTGGTGAAGTCCAGGCCCCCGGCCAGGGCCTCGAAGACGACCCGCCCGTAGTTGCGGCCCGAGAGGCCCAGTTTGGGCTTGACGGTGCATCCCAGCAGGGGCCGTCCGTATTTATTCAGGAGGTCCCGTTCGACGGGAATCCCGTGGGGCGCGCCCTTGAAGGTCTTCAGGTAGGCCACGGGAAACCGCATGTCCTCCAGCCGCAGGGCCCGCAGGGCTTTAAACCCGAAGACGTTCCCGACGATCGAAGACGCCAGGTTGGCGATGCTACCTTCCTCGAACAGGGCCAGGTCGTATGCGATCCAGGCGAAGTACTGGTCGGGCCTCCCCGGCACAGGTTCCACCCGGTAGGCCCGGGCCCGGTAGCGGTCCAGGTAAGTCAATCGGTCCGTCCAAACGACCGTCCACGTCGCCGTACTCGACTCCCCGGCCACGGCGGCGGCCGCCTCTTCCGGGGGCACGCCGGGCTGGGGCGTGACCCGGAACAGGGCCAGGACGTCCGTGTCCTTGGGCTCGTAATGGGGGTCGTAGTATCCCATTTCTCGGTATTCTTTCACCCCGGCCCGCGCGTACCGAGCGTCCGAACCAGCATATTTAGAGGTCGGAGAAATCGGGTCCATATAGTTCCTCCTCTCTGGCGGTTTTTCATTTCGGAGTAGATTTCCACCGTGTCCTTGCCGGGACGGGACTGAGGGCAATCCCGCCCTCCAAGACTCGAACGGCCGCCTCGGCCACGGCCTCCGGCGTAAGACCCAGCTTCCGGTACAGGACCTCATAGGGGGCCGAGGCTCCGAAGCGGTCCAGGCCGACGACGGCCCCGTCGAGGCCGACCTCGTGGCCCCACCCGAGGGTCGCCCCCGCCTCGACGACCACGCGGGCCCGCAGGGTCGAGGGGAGGACGGCCTCCCGGTACTCGGCCGGCTGACGCCGGAACAACTCCCGGCAGGGCATGGAAACGACTCGGGCCGGGATGCCCCGCTCGGCCAGGATCTTTTGGGCCTCCAGGGCGATGACGACCTCCGAGCCCGTGGCGATCAGGAGGACCTGAGGCTCGGGCACGTCCGACAGGACGTAGGCCCCGCGCAGGGCTCCCTCGGCCGACGCATAACGGCTCCGGTCAATGACGGGGACGGCCTGGCGGGTCAGGACGAGGGCCGTCGGTCCGTCCCGGCGTTCCAGGGCGACCCGCCAGCCGACGACCGTCTCGGCGGCGTCGGCCGGTCGGAAGACCCACAGGTTCGGGATCGCCCGGAGGCTCGTCAGGTGCTCGATGGGCTGGTGCGTCGGTCCGTCCTCGCCGAGGCCGATGCTGTCGTGGGTGAACACGTAAATGACGGGGAGTCCCATCATGGCGGCCAAGCGGATCGACGGACGCATGTAGTCGGAGAAGACCAGGAACGTCCCGCCGTAGGGCCGGACCCCACCGTGGAGGGCCAGGCCGTTGAGGATGGCCCCCATGGCGTGCTCCCGGACGCCAAAGTGGATGTAACGCCCGCTGAAGTCCTCCCGGGTCAAGGGCTTTTCGCCCTTCGGGAGAGTGTGATTCGAAGCCGTCAGGTCCGCAGAGCCACCGAGGAGATTTGGGATCCGGGGCGCGACGGCGTTGAGGACGGCACCGGAAGCCGACCGCGTGGCAACCGGCTTGTCGGTCGGAAACGTCGGCAGGTCCCGGTCCCAGTCCGGCGGGAGCTCCCCCCGGAGAAAGTCCCGGAAGGCCGCCGCCAGGTCGGGGTAGGCTCGTTCGTATCGGGCAAAGAGTTCCTCCCATTCCGCCTGCCGGCGGGCGCCGACCCGCCCGCACAGCCGCATGAAGTCCCGCACGTCATCGGGAACGTGGAATTCTTCGTCCGGCGGCAGGCCCAGGCGCTCCTTGGCCCGACGGACCTCGTCGGCCCCCAGGGGCTCCCCGTGGGCCTTAGCCGTATCTTGGCGGTTGGGGCTCCCGAAGCCGATGTGCGTCCGGCAGGCGATCAGCGAGGGTCGCTTCGTCTCGGCCCGGGCCGCCCAAAGGGCCGCCTCGACGGCCGCCATGTCGTGACCGTCGACCCGCTGGACGTGCCAGCCGTAAGCCTCAAAGCGTCGGAGAACGTCTTCCGTAAAGGCCAGGTCCGTCGGACCGTCGATGCTGATCCGATTATCGTCGTAAAGGACGATCAGCTTCCCCAGGCCCAGGTGCCCCGCCAGACTACAGGCTTCGTGGGAAATGCCCTCCATGAGGTCTCCGTCGCTGGCGATGACGTACGTGTAATGGTCCACGATGGGGAAGCCCGGCCGATTGAACCGTTCGGCCAGCCAGCGTTCGGCGATGGCCATCCCGACGGCGTTGGCGATGCCCTGGCCGAGGGGGCCTGTCGTCGTCTCGACACCCGGCGTCAGGCCATATTCGGGGTGACCCGGCGTCTTACTTTCCCACTGACGAAAGGCTCGCAGGTCGTCCAACGTCAAGTCGTAGCCTGTCAGGTACAGTAGGGCATATAGGAGCATGCTCCCGTGGCCGGCCGACAGGACAAACCGGTCCCGGTCCGGCCAGGCCGGGTCTCGGGGGTTGTGCTTGAGGAATTTCGTCCACAGAACGACGGCCGCGTCGGCCATGCCCATCGGCATGCCGGGATGGCCGGAGTTGGCCTTCTGGACGGCGTCCATCGCCAGACCCCGGACGACGTGGGCCGTCCGGCGGAGGAGGCTGTCGGGCGCCGCCACGGCTCCCGAAATCTCTTCGACGAAAGGACGGACTGGGAGACTCATCTTATCCCTTCCCCGGCGTCGCAAAGGCGGTACGGCCTTCTCGGAACCGGAGTCGGCTCAGGGCGGCCGTCGGTGGAGCAAAGGGCATTCGCGAGAAGTCGGTGTAAACCCGGAGCATATGATAGGCCAGCAAGAGTTGGGTCAAAGCCAGGGGATGGCTATGGCGCACCTGCAAGAGGTCCTGGTAGTTGCCGAGGCGTTCCTCCTCGACGGGCGACAGGTCCGGCAGATGGCTCCAGATGGCCTCGGCCAGTTCATGGGCGTGCTCGGAGGCGACGGCTCCGTCGATCTCGAGGATATCCACGGGCCGGCCGTTGTCCCGACCCAGTGTCAGACGGATGCCCGGCGGTGCCTCCCCGTTGTACAGGTAGCTCAGGTCGGGATGGGGGATGGTCGGCCGCAGGATGATCTGGACGTTCAGGATAGGCCCCGCCTCTTCGGGGGCGACGCCCTCGGGCGGATAGAACCGGACGATGATATCGGCATACTCCCGCTGGGGCCGGATAAAGGCGGCCGAGTCGGGCTCCCGCCGTTCGAGTTCCTTCAGGACCTGTTCGACGGTGTAGCCCCGTTCCGTCGTGTCCCGTTTGATCTTCCAAGCCCGCCGCAGGTCTTCGGGCGGGTCGAGGTATACCTTCACGTCGTAAAACTGACGGAGGACCGGCGTGTAGTAACCCAGCAGGCCCTCGACGATGACGAATTCCTTGGGCTGGACGTATTCGGGGCGGACGAGCGTACCCGTCGAGTGGTCATAGACGGGCTTCAGGATGGGTTGGCCATAGTGAAGCCGCTCCATGTGGAGTTCCATGATGTCGATGTAGTTGCAGTCCGGATGCAGGGGCGTGATGTTCAGGCGCGCCCGTTCCCGACGGTCGTACTTGTGATAGTCGTCGGTACAGACGACCGTCACCCGGTCAGGGCCTAAGATGGTCATCAGGCCTTGGGCGATAGTCGTCTTCCCGGCGGCGCTATCGCCGACAATGCCCAGCACGATGGGACGCGGAGGCTTGATCATAAGCACCCTCCAAATCGGAACATCGGCCTGCAGGGACCGGCCAGCCTAAAACAGGGGTTCCAGGATGGCCCGAATCCGGGCATCCATCCGGTCCTGAAAGTTGGCAAAGTCGCCGACGGCCAGGAGGCTGTACAGGGTGTCTAAGGCGATCCGCCGCGTCAGGGGCGAGTCCAGGTCCGGGAGTTTGTCCTTCCGGAGCTCCTTCCATTCGGCCGCCGTCGGCGCATAGAAGAAGTCGCCAAAGCCCGCCTCGTCGAACCGCCGGAAGAGGCCCTCTCCGTCGAGGCCGTCGAAGGCCGGGTCGGACCGAAGTTCGACCAGGAATTCGATGAACTCCGGCTCGACCTCCCACAGCCGTCGGACCCGCTCAAAGCCGCCGACCTTCTCGACGACCTCCGAGGGAAGGGCCCGAACTTGCTCGGTAAAGTCCATCTCCTGGCAGTCGCGAATGGCTTCCGGCCCGATTTCCTGCTGGCTCAGGAAGGCTTTCAGGACCCCGTAGGGGACCGTGTAGGCGTCGCACCCGGCCGTCAGGGAGATCGTCTGCCAGCGCCGGACGCTGGCGGCCATGTTCAGCGTCCGGACCCCAAAGTCCCTCCGGAGTCGCCGCATGTGCCGCTGGGCCTCCAGCAGGACATGCTCGCCGAGGAGGTCCGACCGCAGGCCCTGGTTCAGACGTCCGAGGAAAATGTTGGTACGGTGAGGATTCGCCAAGAGGGCGGCGGCGACGACCTGGCGGGCCGAGAAGGTGGCGGTGAAATTCACCGCCACCCCCTCGCGTTCCAGGTCCCGAGCGATCAAGAGGGCATGCGGATGGTCCGGCGTAAAGGCGACTTTCACGAGGGCGCCCGGGACGGCCCGACTCAGACAACGGGCCACCCGCCGGGAAGCGACCGGATCCGGCGCCAATGCCGTATGAAGTTCCAGGCTAATATGCCACGTCCGGCCCGCCCCGAAGCGGTCGACGACTTCCCACCCGAGACGTCCGTTCAGGATACTGTAGACGAGGACGGTCGTCTCCTGGAGGGTCAGGTCCGGGTCGGCTTCCCGCAGGCGCCGGGCCCAGGCGACGATGCCGTCCGTCTCGTCGGCGCTCAGGAGACGGTCCAAGACCTTTTCGATAAGGGGCTGGTTCGTCGTGTTCCCGTCGATTTCTCGGTACATGTAGACGGCGTCACCGTCCTCCTGGGCGACCAGTAAGTCCCGGAGTTCGACAGGGTCTGCCGTATCGGCGTAAAAGTGGACCGTCCCACAGTCCCGTACGGCCTTCAGCAGGGGCTGGACGGTCCATCGGACGGGTTTCGACCCTCCATGACGTCCCCGCGCCATCCGAATGAGGTCGACGACGGTCGCTTCCCACCGTCCCACCGTCCTTACGTCGGAAGCCACGGGCGCCGTAACCTTCATGGGACCTCCTTTCGAAGCCGTCCCCTTCCGGGCCTCGGCCCTGCCGATATCGGCATCCCTATGGTGAGGCGTCGTCTGCCGGAAAACCACGGGCAAAGGGACGGGCCGGCCCCCGCCGGAAGGGGGAGACGGGCCCCTGGTCATTCGGCCAGGGGCCGGATGACGAAGCGGTACCCCCCGGCTCGGTCCTCGGTGCCCGGTATCCGGCCCCCGGCATCGGACCGAATCCGGTACCCGGTACCAGGTGTCGGGTGCCAGGTACCGGGCACCCGGTACCGGATACCTATACCGCCCGACCTCGACCCTGACTGAATGCCTGGCTTATGCTTCGAAGAATGCACACATGTATTCTGGATCCATCCCAAACTGCCGGACTTCCCCATCATCCCGGAAGGTCGTTATGCGAACGGAGTCAATGGCCGCTCACCGAAAGGCCGTCCTGCTGGCCGTCGTGATGAGTGCCTTCCTGACGCCCTTTATCGGCTCGTCCGTCAACGTGGCCCTGCCGGCCGTCGGTCGGGAGTTTCGCATGAGCGCCGTCGCCCTGAGCTGGGTCGCCACGGCGTTTTTGCTATCGGCGGCGGCCCTGCTGGTTCCGGTCGGTCGCCTGGCGGATATCTACGGTCGGCGACGCCTGTTTCTGTGGGGCGTCCTCCTCCATACGGCGGCCTCGCTGGCCTCGGCCGCCGCCCCCTCGGGGGACGTCTTGATCGGACTTCGGGTCGCGCAAGGCCTGGGAAGTGCCCTGATCTTCGCGACGGGCATCGCCATCCTGACGTCCGTCTTTACCGGGCCCGAGCGGGGCCGGGTCCTGGGCTATCATGTAGCGTCCGTCTACACCGGTCTCTCCGTCGGACCCCTCGTCGGGGGGTTCCTGACCCAGCAGTGGGGCTGGCGGTCGATCTTCCTGGTTCCCGTGCCCATCGGGTTGGTGGCGGCGGCCCTGATCACGTGGCGGCTTCGGGGCGACTGGGCCGAGGCCCGGGGAGAGCGCTTTGACCTCTTCGGGTCCTTCCTGTATGCGGGCTCGCTGACGGGCCTCCTGTACGGCCTGTCCCGACTTCCCGGGACGGACGGCGTCGGCCTCGGCCTCCTGGGTCTAGGCGGGCTGGTGGCCTTTGGCCTTTGGGAACTTCGGAACGACAGCCCCGTCTTGGACGTACGGCTTTTAGGGACAAACCGGGTCTTTCTGTTTTCGAACCTGGCGGCCCTGATTCACTACAGTGCGACGTTTGCCGTCGTCTTTCTCCTGAGTCTATACCTCCAGGGGGTCCGGGGCTTGACGCCGGCTCATGCGGGAGCCCTCCTGGTCGTCCAGCCCGTCCTGCAAGCCGTCTTCTCGCCCTGGGCGGGCCGTCTCTCCGATCGGGTTCCCCCGGGGAGGGTGGCCTCCGTCGGGATGGGCCTCTCGGCGGCGGGTCTCTTCCTGCTGGCATGGCTGGGACCGGCGACGCCGATGGCCTGGGTCGTCATCGGTCTGGGTCTCCTGGGCGTCGGCTTCGGCCTCTTTTCGGCACCCAACACGAATGCCGTCATGCAGTCCGTCGGGCGTCGGCACTACGGGGTGGCGTCCGGGACGCTGGGGACGATGCGTCTCGTCGGGCAGGCCCTGAGCATGGGGTTCGTGACCTTTCTGCTGGCCTTGCACATGGGGGCGGCCCGGCTGAGTCCCGAGCACTTCCCCCGCTTCCTGGAGGCCTTGCGGTCCGCCTTTTTCGTCTTCACGGGATTGTGTATCCTGGGAATCGGGGCCTCCCTGGCGCGGGGTCGGTAGAATCGGGCTCTGTTAAGATTTGGAATGGGAAGGAGCATGGGTGTCGGGTACCAGGTTGGCCTTCCGGCTCGGTTCTCGGGGCTCGGTATCCGGCCCTCGGCGCTAAGAGGTGCCAGGTCCCCGGTAACCGGAATGCAGGCTCTTTCTATCCTGCATACCCCGTGTGCGGGTTTTCGGTCCTCGGTGCTCGGTGTTCGGCCCTCGGCGCTGATCCGGTACCGGGTACCTGTCTTCGAAAAACCCGCACACCGGGTATGCATCCTGGTCCTGCATCCATAGCTTAACAAAGCAATAGGAAGGAATGGGGTGATGAAGGGACGGAGTGACGAAGGGACGACATGGCCGGAATCTGAATGGAGCCCGCCGCCGAGCAGGGCTTAGAAGGGTCCCATGAAGGGTCAGCCGCCGCTGTTTTCGTCCTCGCCGCCTTCCAAGGGGGCGTCGGCCCACGGACCAGTCCGACACTTGGTCCTCATCGACGGCAGTGGGTTTGTCTACCGGGCCTTCCATGCGCTCCCGAGGCTGACGACCCGGACGGGCCTGCCGACCCACGCCGTCTATGGCTTCGTCCAGATGCTCCACAAGGTCCTGAAGGAGTTTGCCCCGGACGCCATCGCCGTCGTCCTGGACGCCCCCGGCCCGACCTTCCGCCATGCCCTGTTCCAGGACTACAAGAAGAGCCGGCCTCCGATGCCGCCGGACTTGCAGGTCCAGTGGCCCTACATTCGGAAAGTCTGCGAGGCCCTCGGGATTCCCATCCTGGAGATGGAGGGCTTCGAAGCCGACGACCTCATCGCCAGCCTCGCCCGGCAGGCCGCCGAGGAGGGCTGGCGCGTTACCATCGTCACTTCGGACAAGGACATGCTCCAACTCGTCGGGGACCGTATCGAGGTTTTCCATCCTCAGCGGGACAAGGTCTACACGCCGGCGGAGGTTCAGCAAGAATACGGTCTGACGCCCGACCAGATCCCGGACTACCTGGCGCTGGTCGGCGACCCCATCGATGACGTCCCCGGGGTCAAGGGCATCGGCGAGAAGTCGGCCCGGGAACTCATCCGGCAGTTTGGCTCCTTAGAGGCCCTCTATAAGAACCTGGACCGCGTGCCGGCTCGTTACCGAAGCCGTCTCGAGCAGGGCCTTCCGATGGCCCAGTTGAGCAAACAGCTCGTCGAGCTCGCCCGGACGGCACCCGTCTCGGTGGACTGGTCGAAGCTCCGCCGGCGAAATCCCCAGATGACGACCGTCGTTGGACTCCTGCGGGAGCTCGAGTTTTTCAGTCTGATGACCGAGTTTCTGCAGGACATCCACGACCGCCAGCCCCGCTATCGGCTCGTGGACGCCGAGACGCTGGCCCGGGAGTGGCCGGCCTGGGTTCGGGACATCCGCGCCCGGGGGCGGGTCGCCTTCGGCTACCTTTGGGACGGACCCCATCCGGCTCGCGGGGAATGGCGGGCCCTGGCAATGGCCTGGGCGCCCCACGAGGCTGTCGTCTTCGACCTGACGGACCCGGCCGTCCGGGACCGACTTCGGCACTGCTTGCCGGACGTCCTTCGGGCCGAGGGCCTTCGGAAAGTCGCCCACGGCTGGAAGGACCTGATGATCGGCCTCCGCCGCCTGGGCCTCTCAGTCGTCCCGCCCTGGGACGACCCCATGCTGATGTCTTACGTGCTGGACCCCTCCGGGAGCCGGCACGACCTCTACCGTCTGGCGCAGGCGTGGCTCCTGTACCGGATGATCGACCCGGACGTCGTCCGGCAGGTCGCCTCGGATTGGCCGACCGTGACGCCCGAGACCCGCACCGACGTCGTGGGCGAGATGGCCGACATGACTCTCCAGGTCACCCAGGCCCTTGGGGAAGAACTGGAGAAGTCCGTCCACGACGGACCCCGGTCGGTCTACGAGACGATCGAGATGCCCCTCGTCCCCGTCCTGGCCGATATGGAGTGGTGGGGCATCAAGGTCGACGTCTCCAGGCTCCGCCGCCTGGCCCACCAGATCTCCCAGACCGTCCACGAGCTTCAGGAGCGCATCTTTCAGATCGTCGGCTTCCGCTTCAACCTGAACTCGCAGAAACAGCTGGCCCGGGTCCTGTTCGAGGAGCTGGGCCTTCAGCCGAGCCGCCGCACGCCCAAGACGCGCCACTACTCGACCCGGGCCGACGTCCTGGAGGAACTCGCTTCTCACCATGAGGTCCCGCGACTCATCCTGACATACCGGAACCTGGCAAAGTTGAAGTCCACCTTTGTGGACGCCCTCCTGACCTGGGCCGACCCCCGAACCCATCGGGTCCATACCCGCTTCCACCAAGCCGTCACCTCGACGGGCCGTCTGAGCAGTAGCGACCCGAATCTCCAAAACATTCCCGTCCGGGACGACCTGGGGAAGGAGATCCGGTCGAGCTTCATCGCCGAGGACGGGTGGCATCTGCTGATCGCCGACTACTCCCAGATCGAGCTTCGCATCCTGGCCCACATGAGCGGCGACGAGGGCCTCATCGAGGCCTTCCGCCGGGGCGAAGACATCCACACCCGGACGGCCGCCGAAGTCCTCGGCTTAGCCCCGCACCGGGTCACGGAGCGGGAACGCCGCCTGGCGAAGGTCATCAACTACGGCATCGTGTACGGCCTTAGCGCTTACGGCCTGGCCCAGCAGACGGGGATGTCCCCCGAAGAGGCCCAGGAATTTATCCAGCGGTACTTCGAGCGGTACCCGGCCGTCCGGGCTTTCCTGGACCGTATCCTCGAGGAAGGCCGCCGACGCGGCTACGTCGAGACCCTCCTGGGCCGCCGGTGCTACATCCCGGAACTGACCAGCCCGGACCCGCAGGTCCGACAGGCCGCCGAACGTCAGGCCGTCAATATGCCGATTCAGGGGACGGCCGCCGACCTGATGAAGCTGGCGATGGTCCGGGTCTGGGAAGCCTTTCGCCAGGCAGGCCGTCGGAGTCGCCTCCTCCTCCAGGTTCACGACGAGCTCGTCGTAGAAGTCCCCGACGACGAGCGGGCGGCCGTCGTCGAGACCGTCCGGTCCCGGATGGAGACCGTCTATCCCCTGCAGGTGCCCCTGGCCGTCCGCATCACCGTCCGCCGGGACTGGGCGAAAGAGACGGGAATGACGGGTGACGAGTCACGAGTGACGAGTAAGGAGTAACGAGTGACGAGTCACGAGTGACGGGTAATAAATCATTGCCGTATTGCCGTACTGCCGTAAATTTAGGACCATGTACCCCCTGGAAGACACCATCGTGGCCGTCAGCACGCCGCCGGGCCGAGGAGCCATCGGCATCGTGCGCCTCTCCGGGCCCCGGGCCTTCGAGATCGCCCGCCGGGTGTTCCGCCCTCGGTCGGCGGAGCCCGCCGAGACGCCTGCGCCCTGGCCCGTCCGCCGGGTCCTCTTGGGGACCTTCGTGGACCCCATCGAAGGCGAACCCATCGACACGGGCTTCCTCGTCCTCTTTCAAGCCCCCCGGAGTTTCACGGGGGAGGACCTGGCCGAATTCCACCTCCACGGGAGTCCGCCGATCCTGCGTGCGGCTGTCGAACTCCTGACCCGGCTCGGGGCTCGGCCGGCCCAACCCGGTGAGTTTACCTACCGGGCCTTCGTCCACGGTAAGGTCGACCTTGCCCAAGCGGAGGCCCTCAACGACCTTATTCAGGCCGACGCCCTCTGGCAGGCTCGGTCGGCCCTCCGCCACCTGGAGGGTCACCTCTCTCGAACTCTCCAGGCCTGGAAAGAAGACCTCATCGAGTTGGTTGCCCGCTATGAGGCGGCCGTCGACTTCGGGGAGGCTGAGAACATCCAGTTCTTTGCGCCCGGCGAGGCCGAACGCCGACTGGACGACCTCATCGAACGTCTGGGCGGCCTGCTGGCGACCTACCGCCAGGGCCGGGCTCTCCGGGAAGGCCTTCGGGTCGTCATCGTCGGCAAGCCGAACGCCGGCAAGTCGTCCCTCTTTAATGCCCTGCTCCGGGAACCCCGGGCGATCGTCACGCCCCTGCCGGGCACGACCCGAGACTTCATCACCGAGCGTCTCATCGTGGACGGCCTGGCCGTCGAGCTCGTCGACACGGCCGGTGTGCGTGAGACACCCGAGGTCGTCGAACGGCTCGGGATCGAGCGGACCCTTCAGCGGATCGCCGAGGCCGACCTCATCCTGTGGGTCCTCGACGGTTCCATCCCCCTGGACGCCGAGGACGACGCCGTATATGCCGTCATCCGGGATAAGACTTTCCGAGCCTTTCGGAATAAGGCCGACCTACCGGCGGCCTGGCCTCCAGAAGTCTTCACCGCCCGGTACGGCACCCCCCTGACGGGGTCCGTTTCTTGCGAGACCGGTAGCGGCGTAGCCGACGTGATGGACACCATCCGGGCCGCCGTCCGGGAAGTTCAGCAGACCTGGCGAGACCACGCCGTCGTCGTGACCAACGCCCGCCACGAGGCCTGTCTGCGACGGGCTCGGAAAGCCCTCCAGCGAGCCCGATACGGCGTGCGGACACAAGCCCCCGAGCCCATCGTTCTGGAAGACCTGCGAACGGCCCTCCGAGCCCTCGACGAGATCACCGGCGAGACCGACGTGGAAGACATCCTGGGCCGGATCTTCGCCCAGTTCTGCATCGGCAAGTAGGGAGTGACGAAGGGACGGGGTGATGAAGGGATAAAAAATGACGCTTGCAAGGATCGGGATGCCCGAGTCTCCCCTTGTCCCCTCCGTTCTGGGCACCGGGATTCCCGCATTACCCCCGCTTCTTCACGTCCCGGCGGAAGGTCTCGACGCCGGGACGCAGGACAAGGACCAGTCGCTGGACGTCCCGGTCCCTAAAGGCCGGGACGTCGACCCGATAGACGGACGTCCGCAAGCGCTCGAAGGGGACCGCCTCATAGGTCACCGTCCGGACCGACGTCAGGCGGTCGTCGGGCAGGTACACCAGCCACGGCTGAGGCCGGCTCGCAAAATATCGGCTCTCGGCCCCGCCGGGCCCGCCGGTCCGGCGGATGTCGACCTCGGCGATGACCTGCTGAAGGCCGTCCAGGGTCTCGATGTAAGACAGCCGCAAACGGGCGCTCATGTAGCCGACCAGTTCCCGAAAGCCGATGAATCGGCGGACGCCCAGTCCCCGATATAGATTCAGCCAGTGGGCCAACCAGTCGAACGGAAGCCGTCGAAAGTCCCAGTCGTGCATGCCGATGGCCATCGGGTATCCGCCGTCGAGGGCCATCGGTTCGGGGAGGTCCGACAAGTGTACCCAGTAGGTCACAAAACCGGCCGCCTCGACGATCGGCTGACGGTCCAGGACCAATGGGGTGAGGGCATGGAGGAGGGGAAGACCCAGCGACTGGGCCACGACGGGTGTGGCCCGCGTGTACTGATGGAGGGGCGGGCTGAAGACGACCGGGGCCCGTCCAAAGGCGGCCCGAATCCGCTCGATACTTTGGCGCAGACGGGCCTCCTGGGCCGCAGGCTGTGGGGCGATGCCCCGGAGTAAGTCGTAGAACTCCGTCATCCAAAGGTATTTTTGACCTCGGGCCGGGTCCCGACACCAGTCGTCCAGGAACATCGTCGTGTGCAAAAAGCCGTGGGATTCGATGTCCAGGACCCCGGCGTCGAAGAGCCGCCGGAGGGCTTGGAACTCGGCCGGAAAGTCATAGTAAGGGTCTCTCCAGCCGCCGCCCCGGCCGACGAAGACGACGTCCCGGCTGTCGAAGACCTGCCCGCACCGACGCGAGACGGGCTGGCCCTGGACGAGGAGGTCGCCGCTTCCGGCGTCGCCGTCGTCGACAAAGGCCGGCACGTACATGACACTTAAGACAGCCTGATGGGCCCGAAGCATGTCGGCGATCCGATCCCATTCGGCCGGCGTGATCTCGGGGTATCGTGTCAGGGGCGGCGGGGGCTGGTTCTGGAGCCATATCTTGGAACTCGTCTGGGGGTCGTCCATGCGCAGAACGGCCGTGCGCTTCAGGGGCGCCATCCAGAGGCCATAGGGAGAGACGGCCACCAGCCAGTCTCGGATGACTCCGTTGAGACCGTCCGTGTGGGTCACCCAGTAGTCCAACTTCGGCTTGAGCGGGAAGAGCTGGTCTGTCGGCACGGCGACGGCGACGGCCCCCCCTTCTCCATAGGCCCTCAGTGTCAACAGCGGGCTCCCGTCCGCTCCCGTCGCCAGGACTCGGACACCCGGCTGGGGCCGTAGAAGTCGCATGGCCCGGGGAGCGACCCCATAGGCCCGGGCCGCCGAGTCCTCCCAGGGGTCCAGGGTCCGGACGCCCTGCAGGGTCACGAAACCGCCGACCGTCACGCCGAAGAGGTCCGCCAGACGACCGTCCCAGGTCTCGACGGGTCCCCACAGAGTCGCCCCGACCCAAACGGCCTGACGGAGGGCCTGGACGTTCGCGTCCGAAATGGCCCCCGCCGGGCAGGCCAGCCAGAGGACCGAGGCCGGAATCTGCCGGAAAGTGAATTCCTCAGGCCGTAGGGGCTGAAGGTCGATCCACCGGATGTCAAAGGGGATGCCGTGCAGGAGGAGAAGCTCGACGATGCCCCGATAGGCTGAGGTCGACGGCGCCCACCATACGGGGGCCTGCGGCGGCAAAGCCGCCTGACAGGTGAGGACCCAGACCCGAAGTTGAACCTCCCGGAGGACTCGCGAGCCCCCCAAAGGCTCGCCGAAGGGTCCCACCGTCAGGAGGAGACCGAAAAGGAGGAGGCCCCAGCGCCACGATGAGGCCCAATGCCGGCCCAGGCGCGACGGACTCCGACGTTCGTTATCGGACCTTCGCACCATGAGGATACCTCCGCAGGGTCGGACCGGTCCGGTGGGTCCGAAACATGTGGATCAGCGTACCCACGCATACGATGAGGACGAGCACCTTGGTGACGACCCGGACGGCGGCCTCCGAGGGACGGAGGCGGAAGACCTGCTCGGCCATCCGAATGGTGAACCACGTCCGGTCAGGTTCCGTCACCCCCCCGAGGTGTCGCAGGGCCCGGGCGAGGGTCGTCAGGAAGCACTCCCCGAGAACAAAATCCGAGACCTGCGACACAAGAATGAACAGGATGGAATAGTATATGTAAAGGGTCGTCAGCCGGGGCCACCGCCGCCAGAACAAAAGCGGAAGTCCCCCTACCCATGCGACCATCGCCCCCGCATGCAGGACGTCCACGACGTCCGCCAGAAACGAGTACAGCGAATCCATGACCTCCCCCCGCCTGCAAAATACACGAAGCGCCCAGCCCGTACAAGGACGATGCCACCCGGCCTTAACCCCCCTCGCCGGTAGGGTCTCGCCCCGTGGGTCCATCGTGGTCCTACGGCAGTACGGATAGTACGGCAATCCAGCAGTACGGGCAACGATTGACGACTGCTCTGTTAAGCTTATGGATGCAGGATACAGGATGCATACCCCGTGTGCGGGTTTTTCGAAGACAGGTACCCGGCACCGGAGCCGGTCCGACGCCGAGGGCCGGACACCGAGCACCGAAGACCGAGCCCGACCACTGGAAAACGCATACACCGGGTATGCATGATGCAGGATAGGAAGGGCTCGGATCCTGGCTACCTGGTACCCGGGACCTGGTACCTGGCACCCGTGCCCAATTCCCACACATCTATCTTCTTGTATTCGCAGATCAAGCACCCAGACTGCAGGGACACGCATTCTTCAACGCTACCTGTCCTGCCGGTCTGGCCGACCCACTCACGGCCGTCCCCCACGAAGACTCGGAGGATGATAACTCTGTCCACCCGGGAAAGTCCTATCGGATGAAACGGTCATCCGTTGCCCAAGATTCGCTGGGATGTCGTTGGGCTTTACGTAGGATGGAGCGTCCGAGATCTCGGCTTTGTCGTCGTTTCGTCCAGCCGTTTACCGGTACTCATGTTTGTTTCGCGTCTCCGATGGTCCAAGCTCCGGCGTATCCTCCAGGGGAGAGAGTCGTCCCCCCTTTTCGCCCGCGGGCCCTCCCCCGCCGCCACCGCCGCAAACCCTAAACCACCACCGGCAGATACACGCCTCCCGCCCACCCACGTCCGGGTTCCGGCGTACGGCCACCCGCCGCCT